>Ga0209949_1000022_pt1 | contig 95683 bp, 86 predicted proteins | sample SalPonC_black_MG_FD_185711 | JGI IMG/M metagenome (GOLD analysis project Ga0209949, IMG submission 185711) | Salt pond soil microbial communities from South San Francisco under conditions of wetland restoration - Salt Pond MetaG... | ecosystem: Environmental > Aquatic > Marine > Intertidal zone... | reverse complement strand
GCCGCTACGAATGGATTCAATGGCCCGATCCAGCGCGTCGAATTCGCCGATCACCTTGTCACAGAACTTTTGCCGCAAAACCGCGAGTTTCGCATTGACATTACCGGGCCTGATGTCTGGCATGCTGAATTTTCTGTACCTAATTTTACAAATATAAGCTTCGCTTTCAGCTACGCTCCCATCAAAGCAATTTTTTAACGAAAATGCCAGAAGGAAGCTCCCAATTTGCTTACGGTCTCTCTCGGCAGCCGGCTTGCCATTATCATCGTTTTTTTCAGCCTGACTGCTATTGTGGCGGTAGCCCTGACTGCGCACCGGGCCCTGAGCAGGGACTTCGAGGCTACCCTTATCGAGCAGCAGGCCTATGAAACCGAGCGCATTTCCGACCAGGTCGACCGCAGCCTTCAGGTGCGTCTTGCCCTGCTGGAAGCACTCAGCGTCACCCTGACCGACGGCGACAGGCTGCTATCCAGACCGGAAATAAACACTTTCATGGCCCGCCAGTCCGGACTCCGGGAACTCTTCTCCAATGGCCTGCTTGTGCTTGATGAAGATGCCACTGCGATAGCCGAAGACACTTTTGTGCCCGACCGGGTGGGTACCAATTATGCCGACCGCCCGCATTTTGCCAGGGCCCTGGAAACCCGCGAACCGGTTATCAGCCGCCCGATTATCGGACGTACAACTGGGCTACCATTGCTGGCCTTTGTGGTTCCGATCGAGAGCGACGAAGGCAACCTGCTGGGTTTCCTGACTGGCAGCATCGACCTGGCCAGAACGAGCCTGGTCTCAGCGGAAGCACGGGCTTCCAGCTCGCGCCATAAGGCGCAATTTCTGGTTATCGATACCAGCAACTTGCTGTACGTCGATTCGGGTGAAGAAGATGACGGCATCCGCCCGCTTCCCGATCCGGGCGCAAGCCCCCTTATTGATACGGCCATGTCGGGCATGAGCCTGGGTGAAATTACCCTGAAAAACGGAGCGGAACTGATCTACGCCACCAGTCACCTGGAACGCCTGGGCTGGCTTTTTATCCGCGCCGTTCCGAAAGCGCTTGCGAAGGCCCCGGCAACCGAGTCTTTCCGCCAGTTCCTGCTGATCAGTCTCGGTCTGATGCTTTTCACCATCCCCCTGAGCTACCTGGTCACGCGCTCCGCCATGGCGCCCCTCCAGCGGATGACTCGTCGTATCCGGGACATGTCTGCGGCGGATCCCGGCTCCGACCGTCTTGAGGCAAAAGGCCCGCCGGAAGTCCGGAACCTGGCGACGGCCTTCAACAAATTACTGGACGAGCGCGACGACATCGCCAAAATGCAGGATGATTTTATTTCCAACGTCAGCCACGAACTACGCACACCGCTGACCTCCCTGAATGGTGCGCTCAGGCTGATGACCTCCGGAACCACGGGCCGGTTGCCACAGAAAGCGGCCGAAATGAGCCAACTGGCGCTGCGGAACGGGCAGCGCCTGCAATTGCTGATTGCAGATCTGCTGGATTTCAACAAACTGAAGGCCGGCGAACTGGAGCTCAACCTCGAAACCCAGCCGCTGGCGCCGCTTATTACCCAGGCCATTGCCGGCAACGAGACCATCGCCCGCGAACGCGGTATCGGTTTCACCGAACACTGTGAGCCGGGCATCCTGCTGACCACGGACAGCCACCGCCTGCGGCAGATTCTGGATAACCTGATCAGTAACGCCATCAAATTCTCGCCGCAACAGGGAGTGGTGGTAATAGCGGCGGAGTCCACAGCAACAGACAAGGTCCGGATAACGGTCAGTGATCAGGGTAACGGGCTCCCGGAACACTTTATCCCGCGCCTTTTTGAACGCTTTGCCCAGGCCGAGGTTGGCACAAGCCGCGCATCGAAAGGCACCGGCCTTGGTCTGGCCATCTGCCGCGAACTGACATTGCTGCTCGGGGGTAAAATCGGGGCCTACAATGACGATGGCGCCCACTTCTGGGTGGAGTTGCCGCTAGCCGGGACCAGGGATTACGAAAACAATGAAAGCACCTGAATTTCCAGACAACGAAGCTGAACGACAGGCCGCGCTCGACCAGACCGGATTGCTTGTTACCGGGGCTGAGGAGCGGTTTGATCGTCTGACCCGAATGGCCAGAATCGCCTTTCGGGTGCCCATTGCCCTTGTCAGCCTCATTGACCGGGAGCGACAGTGGTTCAAATCCAGGCAGGGACTGGGAGCCGAGGAAACGCCGCGCGACCTGTCTTTCTGCGGCCATGCCATTCACCAGCCAGACCTGTTCATCATTGAAAACGCACTGGAAGATGAGCGCTTCAGAGACAACCCGCTGGTTCAAGAAGAGCCCCGGATCCGCTTTTATGCCGGGGCCCCGCTGCACACTTCAGAGGGATTCAGGCTGGGCACGCTCTGTATCATCGACCGCGAGCCACGAACGCTAGACGACGAAGAAAAACAGCTACTGCGGGAAACCGCGGACTGCGTCGAACGCGAGATCAACCTTCAGGCAGCTTCCGGTTTTTACCAGGAACTTCTGAAAAGCGAGCATCGGTCCAGGGCAGTCATTGCGGGCACAAGGGTCGGCACCTGGGAATGGAATGTCCAGACCGGCGAAACCGTTTTCAACCAGCGCTGGGCTGAAATCTGCGGTTACCGGCTTGCCGAGCTGGAGCCGGTCAATATCCAGACCTGGCTCGACCTTGCCCATCCGGACGATCTGGCCGAATCCGGACGGTTACTGCAGGCTCATTTCAGAGGTGAGCTGCCGCAGTATGATTTCCGCTGCCGGATGCAGCACAAGGACGGTCACTGGGTATGGGTGCACGACCGTGGCCAGGTATTCGAATGGACCGAAACCGGCGAGCCACTGATGATGTTTGGCACCCACGCTGATATCTCGAAAGAAATGAACAACCTGAACCGGATTCAGGAGCAGAACAACGTGCTCGGAATCCTCAACCAAGTGGCTCTTGACCCGGAAACCGACGACGATGCCCGCATTGAAAATGCCCTCAGCCTCGCGTCCCGGTATCTTGAACTGCCCACTGGCATCGTCAGCGAAATTACCGGCAGCGTGTATTCAGTGCGCTGGTTTGTCGCACCCGAGAGTTCCGGAATCGCCAGAGGTCTCAGTTTCCGTCTTGCAGAGACATACTGCTCGCTGTTGCTGGAAAAAGGTGACTGCCTTGCGATCACAGAAATGGCCAGTTCCCATTTCCGCTATCGCAAGTGCTACCAGACCTTTCAGCTGGAAAGCTATCTGGCTGCCCCGATTGTGGTTCGTGGCGGGCTCTTCGGTACCCTGAATTTTTCCTCGGCCCAACCCCGCACAAAAAGCTTTTCCGACACCGAAATTACATTTGTCACCCTGCTCGCCCGCTGGATTGGCGGTATTCTCGAACGCCGGCATGGGGTTCAGATGCTGACCAAACTGGTGGAACAGACACCGGGCATGCTCTATCAGTTCCGGCAATGGCCCGACGGCCGTTCGGCCTTTCCCTACTCAAGCCCGCACATCCGGGACATTTACGGTGTTGACAGCGACACGGTAAGGGAAGACGCGTCCGAGGCGTTCCGGAAAATTTATCCGGATGACCTCCCGAATGTCGCCGGGAGCATTGAGCGGTCAGCGCAAACACTGTCGGTGTGGAGTTGTCAGTATCGCGTCAATCGCGGGAATTCCCGCTGGCGCTGGGTCGAAGGCAGAGCCACCCCCGAAGCCATGCCGGATGACAGCGTTATCTGGCATGGCTATATTGCCGACATAGACGACAGCAAACGAACGGAAATCGCCCTGCAGCAAAGTGAAGCCCAGCTAAGAAGGCTTTATGAGCTTTCACCCATCGGTATCGCTCTGACCGAATTCCGCACCGGAAACTTTCTTGATGTGAACGAGGCATTGCTGAAGCCCACGGGATACCATCGGGACGATCTGATGGCGATGGACTTCTGGCAGCTTCTGCCGGGCGACACCGAAAGCCGGCAGCAGGAAATCATCCGGAGCCTGAAATCGGAAAAGCGTTTTGGCCCCTATGAAATGGCGATCAGAAGAGCTGACGGCTGCAATTACCCGGCCGTCATGCAGGGGGTAAAAATCTATGATGCCTCCGGAAGGTCCCTGGTCTGGACGCTGATCGAGGACATTTCAGAACGCAAGAAAGTGGACCGGATGAAAAATGAATTCATCGCCACCGTGAGCCACGAACTTCGCACCCCACTCACCTCCATCGCCGGATCCCTCGGCCTTCTTGCCGGAGGATCTCTGGGGCAACTTCCGAGGCAGGTTGACCAGTTAGTCTCGATTGCCTACCGGAACAGCAAGCAACTGAATCAACTGGTTGACGAGCTGCTGGATATGGAAAAACTGATTTCCGGAAAAATGACAATGAACCTGATGCGGGAATCCCTGGTTCCGATTATTCAGGATTCCATTGAACAGCTTGAATCCTATGCTCTGGAGCAGGAAATTACCGTCAACTTTGAACATCCAGCGGAGGACTTCCTTGCCAGCATCGACCGCGCGCGCCTGAAGCAGGCCTTGAATAACCTGCTCTCCAATGCCATCAAGTTTTCGCCGGACAAGGGTGAGGTTGAGGTCAGAATGGAGAAAGTTAGGAACTGCATTCGAATTCTTGTTACCGATCATGGCACGGGCATCCCCGAGAATTTCCGGGCTCGCATCTTCCAGAAATTCGCCCAGGCCGACAGCTCGGACACCCGGGGAAAACGGGGAACCGGCCTGGGCCTCGCCATCACCCGGGAAATCATGTCCCAGATGGGTGGCCAGGTAAGCTTCGAATCGGTCGAGGGTGAGGGCGCAACCTTCTGGCTTGATCTGGACCAGGCCTGAGGGCGGGTGAGGTACCAGGCCCGGCGATCCCTTCGCCGGGCCCCGGTTCAGGCGCCAGCCGGGAACCGTCCCGGGCAGGCCTTCGTGCAGCCTTTCACGCAGACTTGAGCATTTCCCGCACCACATAGTGCAGGATGCCGCCATGCCTGAAGTAGACCGCCTCGTTGGCGGTATCGATCCGTGATTTCAGCTCACAGGTTTCGGTCCCGCCGTCCGGATAGGTCACCGTCATCCTGACAGTCTGGCCCGGCCTGATCTCACCGGACAGCCCTTCGATGCTGATGGTTTCCTCCCCGGTCAGCTTCAGACTCTTGCGGTCGGTGCCTTCCGGGAACTGCAGCGGCATCACGCCCATGCCGATCAGGTTGGAGCGATGGATGCGCTCGTAGGACTCGGCCACCACCGCTCTCACACCCAGCAGCCGGGTCCCCTTGGCCGCCCAGTCACGACTGGAACCGGTACCGTATTCCTTGCCGGCAACCACCACCAGCGGCGTGTTTTTTTCCTGGTACTTCATGGCCGCATCGTAAATGGGCATCTGTTCACCGGTAGGCACAAACCGGGTGAAACCACCCTCGACGCCGTCCAGCATTTCGTTCTTGATGCGCACGTTGGCAAAGGTGCCGCGCATCATCACTTCATGGTTGCCCCGGCGTGAACCGTAGGAGTTGAAATCCTTGGGCTCGACGCCGTTTTCCTGCAGGTACTTGCCCGCCGGTGAATCGGCTTTGAAAGAACCGGCCGGAGAGATGTGGTCGGTAGTGACCGAATCCCCGAGTATCGCCAGAATATGGGCATCCTTGACGTCTTCGATCGGATCCGGCTCTTCCTTCAGGCCCTTGAAGAAGGGCGGATGCTGGATGTAGGTGGACTTGTCGGACCATTCGTAGACCTTGCTTTCCGGCACCTTGATGGCCTGCCAGGTTTCATCGCCATCGAATACCTCGGCATATTCCTTGTGGAACATGTCGGTTTTGACCTTTTCGACCGCTGCCGCAATTTCCTGCTGGCTCGGCCAGAGGTCTTTCAGGTAGACCGGGTTGCCTTCCTTATCGGTTCCCAGCGGGTCTTTCGACAGATCCAGACGAACATTGCCCGCCAGCGCGAACGCCACCACCAGGGGCGGTGACGCCAGCCAGTTGGTTTTCACGCTGGGGTGTACCCGGCCCTCGAAGTTACGGTTGCCGGACAGCACCGAGGCAACCGTCAGGTTGCCGTCGTCAATCGCCTTTTCAACTTCATCCGGCAGCGGGCCGGAGTTACCGATACAGGTGGTGCAGCCATAACCGACCAGATTGAAGCCGAGCTTGTCCAGGGCATCCTGGAAGCCACCGACCCGCAGGTAATCCGTCACTACCTTCGACCCTGGCGCAAGCGATGTCTTTACCCATGGCTTGGCATCCAGACCCTTGTCAACGGCTTTCTGGGCGATAAGGCCTGCCGCCATCATCACGCTGGGGTTTGAGGTATTGGTACAGGATGTGATTGCGGCGATCACCACAGCACCCGGGTCCAGCCGGGTTTTATGGCCTTTCATTTCCAGCGGCTGACTGGACGCATGCTCGTAGCTTTTCTCGATGCCGACTGCCGTCTGACCGCCCTCGGATGATAACTCGCCCTCTCCCGCGGTGGCCGGACCCTCTGCGGTTTCCATCAGCAACTCGAAAGAAGATTTCATGTCTTTCAGGGCAACCCGGTCCTGCGGACGCTTGGGCCCGGCAAGACTGGCCTCCACTTGCCCCATGTCGAGTTCCAGGGAATCGGTATACAGTGGTTCATGACCCGGCTCGCGCCAAAGGCCCTGGGCCCTGGCGTAGGCTTCGACCAGCTCAAGCTGTTCTTCTTCACGCCCGGTCAGGCGCATATAATCGATGGTCTGGTCGTCCACCGGGAAGAAGCCGCAGGTGGCCCCGTACTCCGGCGCCATATTGGCGAGGGTTGCCCGGTCGGCCACCGGCATTTCTTTCAGGCCGTCGCCATAGAATTCAACAAATTTGCCCACCACGCCTTTCTTGCGCAGCATTTCAGTGACCGTGAGCACCAGATCAGTCGCGGTAATTCCTTCCCGCAGTTTGCCGGTCATCTTGAAACCCACGACTTCCGGAATCAGCATCGACACCGGCTGCCCCAGCATGGCGGCTTCGGCCTCGATGCCACCAACGCCCCAGCCCAGAATTCCCAGGCCGTTGATCATGGTGGTGTGGGAATCGGTGCCCACCAGCGTGTCCGGGTAGGCGATGTGCTTGCCGTCGATTTCTTTCTGCCACACGGTCTTGCCCAGATATTCCAGGTTAACCTGGTGGCAGATACCGGTGCCCGGCGGCACCACCCGGAAGTTATCGAAAGCCTGCTGGCCCCAGCGCAGGAACTCGTAGCGCTCTTCGTTGCGATCCATCTCGATGTCGACGTTGTCGCGAAATGAACTGGGATCGCCGAATTTATCCACCATGACCGAGTGATCAATGACCAGGTCCACCGGCGACAGCGGGTTGATCATGGCGGGGTCTTTACCGGCTTCCCTGACGGCCGCACGCATCGCGGCAAGATCAACCACACCGGGTACACCGGTAAAATCCTGCATCAGCACCCGGGCCGGACGAAACTGGATTTCAGTCTCGGAGTGCCGGTCTTTCAGCCACTGCACCATGGCATCAATGTGCTTGCGCTCGACGGTGGTGTCGTCTTCGTTGCGCAAAAGATTTTCCATCAGGACCTTGAGCGAGAACGGAAGCCGGTCCAGGTCACCCAGAGTTTTGGCGGCTTTTGGCAAGCTGTAGTAGTGAAAGGTCTTGCCCCCCGCATCCAGGCTGGAAAGGGTATTCAGGCTGTCTTTGCTGAGATTGCTACCGGACATTGTATTGCCTCCTTTTCGTCTTTATCCGCGCGCTACGGAATGCCGGCAGGCGAAAACTTCGTGCGCCCGAATCGACAAGCGTTCCGTAAAGTCCCCAAGGATGACGGTTTGAAACCAGAATTTGAAGTCAGAGTTAACTATTGCACTGATTGCGCAGAGTTCAAGCGCTGGCCCTGACCCAGTCAATTTTTAATCAACCTCTGGTGAAGGGTCAATCAATCCGGTACTGGTTTACCAGTCTGTCGACGTCGCCAACCACACGTTCGATTTCAACCGACATGTCCTGTACGCCACTGGCCTCCTCAGCTACCCGGACATTGCGGGTCGCCACAGAATGGATGCTCTCGTTGATCTGGACCGACGTTGCCGACTGCTGTTCACAGGCCGAGGCAATCTGCTGATTCATGTTACTGACAGCACCGATCGCCTCTTCGATCCGGCTGATTGCCTCGGCGGCATCGCTGATCGCGCGGTTTGATTCGGCCGAGCGGCTCTGCCCCATTTCCATGGCCGCGCGGGTAGCCTCTGAAAGCTCTTTCAGTTCGCCCACGGTGGTGCGGATTTCATCCGTCAATTCCTGGGTCCGCCGTGACAGCGACCGCACTTCGTCCGCCACAACAGCAAATCCTCTGCCGTGCTCCCCGGCGCGCGCAGCCTCAATCGCAGCGTTAAGCGCCAGCAGATTGGTCTGGTCTGAAATGTCATTGATGGACCCGGTTACCCGGGAAATGGATTCCACTTTTTCAGCGAGCTGGCTGACCATCCGGCCACTGTCGACCAGTGCCTGATTGGTCGCCTCGGTCATGGTGCGGGCACTGGCCATGGCCTTGCTGCCAGCAGCAGAAGCCGTGGAGGCATCTGCAGAAGATTCAGACGCCACCTGGGCGTTCTGCGCCACCTCCTGAACACTGGCTGACATCTGGTTGGAAGCCGTTGCTACCTGATCAGCCTGCTGTTGCTGCTGTTCCACATATTCCCGGGTGTTTGTGCTTGCTACCGCAAGGCGACCGGCATTTTCGCTGAGGATGCCGGAGAAATGGCGAAGCTCCCTGATCAGCGCACCGGACTGCTCCATCATCTGGTTAAAGGAGCGCGCACTTGTGCTCTGATCAGTCTCCGGCAGACGCCCTCGCAGGTCCTTGTCGTGGTCAAAGGCGTGCACAATGGTAATCATTTTCAGCGACTGATTCCGCTCTGCGCTCATCTGGACGGCGAAAAACACCAGAATACCGGCTTCAAACACCACGAAGGCAGCATGCAGAAATGCAATCCCCCAGCTGGCGCCATGATTGAAGATGATCACTGGCATCTCGCCAATCTGGGTCTCCATCATCTGCAGACCGGTGAACAGAAAATGGTGAACCGCGATCGTGGCAGCGGCCACCAGAACCGGCAGCCAGTCCCGGTAGATAATCACCAGCGCCAGCACCGCAAAGATGTGAAAATGCATTTCAATCCGGCCCATCTGGGCCTGGATCATGACCGCAGAGAACAGCATCAGGCAAGTCGCAAAGACGATCGAGCAGGCGCGCGTGCCACGAAGGAAAAAATAACCGGCCAGCGCCATGGCACCGACAACCACCGAGGCCAGGATCGAAAACAGGAAGGTATCAAACCCCAGGGGCACCAGTAATCCGACAACGGGAATATGAACCAGCAGGATAACAAGCATCTGGCGGTCGACCGCCAGTACCTGCTGGCGGGTAAGCTCATCGCTGCGAAAACTTTCGGTGGCGGCCATATCTGTCCTTAACGTTCATGGTTACTGATTGCTTGTCGGCCAGTTGCGGAATTCATTAACCGGAACCGGTATTAATTCTCATCAGGCCTGCCGGTCACCGTATAGCTGGGCGTAAAGCCCCTGCTTGGCAATCAGCTCGTCATGGTGGCCTTCTTCACTGATATAGCCGTCTTCAAACACATAGACCCGATCGGCCTGTTTCACCGCGCTCAGGCGGTGGGCGATGATCAGGGTGGTGCGCTGGCGCAGGAATGCCTCCAGGTCCTCGTGAAGCTGATACTCGGTTTCCGCATCAAGCGCCGACGTGGCTTCGTCCAGAATGACCACTGACGGGTCAGACAGCACCATTCGTGCGATTGCCAGGCGCTGGCGCTGGCCGCCGGAAAGCCGGACGCCCTGGCGACCGATCATGGTGTCCAGACCGTCCGGCATTTCCGCCACAGTCCGGTCCAGCTGGGCAATGCTCAGAGCCTGCCACAGGGCGTCATCGTCACGCTTGCGCCCAAGCGTCAGGTTCTGGCGCACGGTATCATTGAAAAGGGCGGGGTGCTGCAACACCGTAGCAACATTTTCCCGCAGACGCGGCAGACCAATCCGCTGCACCGGCACGCCGCCAAGCAGAATTTCGCCCTGCTGCGGCGTATACAGCCCCAGTATCACCTGAACCAGCGTCGACTTGCCGCCTCCGCTGGCACCTACCACAGCCACTTTCTCTCCGGCCATCACGTGCAGATCAATGCCCCGGAGAATCGGTTCGTCGCCGTAGCTGAAATGAATATTCCTGAGTTCCAGATCCACCGTGTGCCGATCACGGAATGGATCTTCCAGAGCGGGATAACGCGGTTCCTCTTTCAGTGCCAGCAGGCGGTTAATCCGGGCCAGCGCGGCGTTGGCGGCAAACCAGGCATACTGCATGGTGAGCATCTCCTGCACCGGCGTCAGCATGAACCAGAGATAACCGAAGATAGCGAACATCATGCCGATGCTCAGGTCACTGAGCAGCACCGTGACCATGGCCGCCGCCCGAAAGGTATCGACACCGAACTGGAACAGGGCAAAACTGGCGCGGCTGGCTGCGTCGCTGCGCCACTCGAACTGAATGGCATGATCCCGCACGACTCTGGCGCGGGATACCAGATGTTGCAGATAATGGCCTTCCCGGTTGGCAGCGCGAAGCTGGTGAATAGCGTCCAGGGTTTCCGTCAGATCCCCCTGGAAATCCTCGTAGGCGCTGTTTTCCTGGCGTTTGAGATCCTTCACCCGCTTGCTGATCAGCATGGTAGCGAAGATCACCAGAGGATTGAACAGGAGAATCAGCAGGCCCAGCTGCCAGTGCACCCACAACAGCACACAGGCGGTACCGGCCACGGTCAGACTGGCCACGACGAAACGGCTGATGGTGGTACCGAGAAACTGGTCGATGGTGTCCAGGTCGGTAATGAAATGGCTGGTAATACCACCAGAGCCGCGGGTTTCATATTCCGACATGGCCACCCGCCGCAGGCGACCCAGAAGCTTCGAGCGGATACGGAAGACAACATCCTTGGAGATTTTCGAGAACTCGCGGGATTGAGCCACGTTGAACCCGAGTGCCAGCAACCGCAGCAGAAAGGCGGCCAGCACCATGGCACCGATATAGACCAGGGGCAGATGCCACGATTCCGGCAACAGCGACTGCATGACCGGCAGTACCGGCCCCGGCTCATCCAGCAGGACCTCATCCACCAGCACCGGCAGCAACAACGGAATCGGCACACTGACGACTGTGGCCATGATCGCCAGCAGGTTGGCCCTGACCAGACGCGGCCTGTGCTTCAGCGCCAGCGACAGAATGTCCTTCCAGGCGTAGGGACGGTCTGGTGCACTGGCAACTTCCCCGGAACGGTCTTCTGTGGCCGAAAACTCGCCTTGCTCTTTTACCTGTTGCAAATCGCCCCCTCAAAACCCGAATCTCCGGGACATACGATACTCTGCCGCTGGCAGCCCAACATTATCGGCTCACTTTTCCCTGCCGCCAGAGCGCTGGTGGCCGGGTCCGCCATCTGCCATCATTACAGCCTGTCATCCTGTGACCCCTCGGAACCGGACCTATTGTGAGACACGACTGCCATTATCACCCGGGCGAACCCGCAAAATGGCATTGTGGCGAATGCCAGATGCACTACTGTTCCCGCTGCATGCCCGATGCGAACCACCGCAGACAGCATGCGCTGTGCCCACAGTGTAACCGGGTCATGCGTTACCTGGGTGCAGCCACGGAAGCCGTGCCTTTCTGGAACCGGATTGGCGCATTTTTCCGCTATCCCTTCCATACCGATCCGATGCTGGTCATCGCCATCTGCACCCTGGTTCCGCTGCTGATCACCGGCAACATTGTCGGGCTTATTGTCTCGCTGGTACTGGTGCTGGCGTTACTGAAATATACCTATGCGGTAATCCGCCATACCGCCGAAGGCCATATGAAGCCCCCGCCCCTGGCGGTAGCCTTCACCGGCAGCGGGTTCGATATCGTGATCCTGCAGCTGCTGGTATTCATCCTGATGGGGGCTCTGGTCGGCGCCGCCGGGATGCTGGGCGGACCAGTGCTGATGCTGGTAATGCTGGCTCTGGTTGTCCTGGCATTACCGGCCAGCGTGATGGTGCTGGCCATGGAACACTCCGTTGCCGCCGCGGTAAACCCGCTGAACCTGGCGGTGCTGATTTCCCGCATCGGCAGCCGCTATTTTCTGCTTTATGGCTACCTGATACTGTTATCCGTGGCCTCCGGCGCTGCCCAGGAATTCGCCTTCAACCATTTTGCCCCTCACCTGGCCAATATTCTTGCCGGCTTCCTGAACAGCACCTTTACCCTGATGCTGTTTCACATGTTGGGCTATCTGCTGTTCCAGTACCAGGAAGAGCTGGGCTTCGCCAGCGATCATCAGGACCAGGAAAAGCCGGGGGAAAGCCAGGGCCGGGACCGCACCCGCCGCTTTGACGCCGACATCGACATGAACCTGAAGGATGGCAACTACGACCGGGTCGAGTCCATGCTGAAGGAGAGTCTGAAGCGGGAGCCGGCCAACGCCTGCCGGCTGCAGCAGCTGCACTCCCTGCTTACAGCCCGTGATGACCGCCAGGAGCTGTACCGCTACCACCCGCGCCTGCTCGCCATGCTGGCGGACAGCAATGACGGCGACACCATGGCCGGTCTGCTGGCAACCATCGAGAGCATCCAGCCCGGCTTTAAACCGGATGACCCGGAATTGACGCTGCGCTGCGCAAAAGTCCTCTATAACCGCGGCCAGTTCAAACCTGCCCTGAAACTGCTACAGGACTTTCACAAGCGCTTTCCCGGCAGCGAATGCCTGCCCCATGCCTACCTGACAATGGCCCAGGCGCTGGCTAACGGGCTTGGCCAATGGGAAAAAGCCACGGCGTTTCTCAGTTTTGTCAAAAAGCGCTGCGCCAACCACCCGCTGCATGAACAGATTGATGTGTATCTGCAGCAGGCGCGGAACCGGGAGCCTCTGAAAGGACCCCGGGCATCGTTCAACGTCGAGTAGCCCGGCGTCCCGTCTGGTCAGTTTGCTGAGCTACCGGGCATCCGAGGGGCCTGTCGGTCGGGACACTGGCCACTTTCAAGCCCCGTTTGCCAGTAACTGGCGATAGTGTCGGGCCTTCGGGGTTACCTGGCGCTTATCGAATTCTTGCGCCAGCAGCCGGCAGGCTTCGTCCGCCAGGCTCTTGTCGCCGGCACTGCGAAGGCGTTCGAAAGCTCGCTCGGCGGATTTCAGATCGTCGTTACGCAGGCAGGTGAACAGCACCCGGTTGTGATCCTCCGCCGCCAGTGGAAAGTGGCTTTCTCCCAGCTTCATGTATTCGGCCCAGACTTCAATCGTGCGCTCTGGCTGGCGTGCGTTCAGCTTTTCATTCATCAGCTTGCGGGCGTATTCGCGATAGGCAGCCCGGTCCGGCCGGAGCTTGGCCAGCTGGTAGAGGTGCTCGAGCACAACGATCCGGTCGGGATAGTGCTCCCGCAATGCTGCAAACTGCCGCTCGGCAAGATCGAACTCCATACTGCCGAGGCTCGCCATGGCCCGGGCATAACCGGCGGTGAAGCGCTCGTCCTGCTCGTCTTCTTCCGGTTGGTAAAATTCCTCCTTGACCTGGAGCCAGCTTTTGCCCAACAGCCAGACCAGCCCAGCCCCGGCCACCAGTCCGCCCGCATGGGCCATGTAGGCGATGCCGGTGGCCCCGGCGAACCAGTAGTCATAAACCTCCTTACCCAGCCATACCGGCAGCATCGCCAGTGCCGGCGCGCGGAAGTAGTTGAAATAGACCCCGACAAAATAGAAAAAGCGGATTTTCTGCAAACCGTAGATGGCCACGTACATGCCCATCAGACCGGAGATGGAACCGGACGCGCCCACCAGCGGCACGGTGCTGCCAGCAGAAAACGCCGCGAATACCAGGCCGGAGATGGCGCCACACGCCAGGTACGCCAGCAGAAAGCGGGCAGCACCCAGCGCTTTCTCTACGGTGAAACCGAGCAGAAACAGAAACACCAGGTTGCCGATAATGTGGCCCCAGCCACCGTGAAGAAACTGATAGGTCACCAGGGTGTAAACTGACAGTTCGGCAGGCACCAGTCCCAACTGGTTGGCGCTCAGGCGGTTGACATATCGCTGCTGGATCTCGCTGCGCTGGGCCAACCATGCCCGGCGTTGGTCTGAAGCCCAGATCAGGCCCCGGTTTTCCAGCAGGTACTGATAGAATTCGTTATCGAACAGAAGGGTGGCCGCAATCCAGACCTGTTCGCCCTGTTCCTGCAGGGTATTGAAGCCCTCCAACCGGGAAACCAGTTCTTCCCTGCCTTCCAGCCGAATCTGGCGTTGCAGATAATCCTCGTAGGCCGGTGCCTCCAGTACCTGCAGGTCCGCATTCAGATAGGCTTCCAGCGCCTTGTTGGCGAGCCGGTCATCGTCGCCCTGGTAAAACACAAAGACCAGAAAACAGGCCATGACCAGGCTCAGTGTCATCCAGGGCGGGCGTTTCCAGTTGACAGCAGTTTCCGCAGGGATAATCAGCATGGATTGTCACAATTCATCATTATTCGCCTCGCCAGACCTGCTTTTTACCACAGCATGGCCTGTTTTTCGCGGTGTAATAAATCTGCAGCGAAATCGTAGGACGATCAGGGCGCTGATACTGTGAACGCAGCCGCACCGACGCCATTCGACCTGTCGCTTATGGTAATTGCCCCCACCGGCATCAATAATACCGGGGGCAAAAGCAACAAAGGCCTGAAAATCAGAGGAATCAACCATGACTGTACTTGTACTCGACCACACCAGGCTGATGGCCCAGAACACTTTTGCCGCCGCGGGCGGAGGCCCGGATGATTGCCCCGGGCGACCGCACCGCAAGCGCTTCCACTTCGGCTTCAATCAGCACCGGCTGAACCCGGACGATCAGGCACTGCTGCGCCAGCACGCGGTCTGGCTGAAGCACAACCCCGGCGCCTGCCTGCACATTCACGGCCATTCCGATGGCTTCGGTGTAAGCGAATACAACCAGTTTCTGTCGCGGCTCAGAGCCAGTAGCGCTGCCAGGCTTATGCTCAGTGAAGGCGCACGGGAAACCCAGATTGTCATCAGTGGATGGGGCAGCGACCGGCCCCTTGCCAGGCTGGAGGATCACGCCGCCAACCGGCGCCTGGAGCTGGAGTATATCACCATGGATATGGCACAGGCCCTGTAATCCGCCCCTGGGCGGGGACTAGCCGTAAACCTGGAACACGTTCCAGAACAGCAGCAACGACAATACCAGAATGGCCAGCCAGGTCAGCAGGATGCCCACCATGCGTGCCATGTGTGGGCCACCACGGCCATTGATCATGCCAAACGCGTGGAGCAGGCGCCCCGCCACAAATGCCATCCCGGTCCAGTAGACCAGCGTGCCCGGCACGCCATTGAGCTCGGCGATGGCCAGCATGATCAGGCCGACTGGTGCATATTCGACCAGGTTGGCGTGAGCCCGCACCGCGGCCTGAAAATCGATATCATCGCTTACTCCCAGCCCCTGCCTGAACTTCAGGCGATAGCGGGAAACAAGAAAAGAAAGAACAAGTAGTAACAGCCCCAGAACGGCGGCGAAAACTGCAGAAACAGGTACGATCATCATCAGGCCTTCTTGATTGCGCTAACCACGGCAAGTAACAGCACTGCACCCACCGTCGCGGTGACCAGTTCCCCCACCGCGCCCTGGGCCGCAAGCCCGAGCAGACGGAACACAAACCCTCCCAGGATTGAACCCACAATACCGATACCGATATTGGCCATGACGCCAAAACCGCGACCTTTCATGATCAGTCCCGCCAGCCAGCCGGCAATACCACCAATAATCAGAAACAGAATCAGATTCATAACCTACCCCTTTGAGTTATGCGGCAAGACTGCCCGTTTTCATGACCCGCTTCAAGCATTTCCCGCCCGGTTGGCGGTCAGTCACGAATCGGGGCCAGGGTGGCAATCGTCGCCGCCATGGTGTCGTGGCACTCCCTGATCAGCCCGGGAATATCATCCCGGGTAAGGCCGGCGGTTTCCACCGGGGGCAACACCCTGATGGCAACCGGTTCCCGCCGGCCGGACCAGCCGATCACCTTATCCTGATACTGGCTGACGCACACCATGGTGATGGGTGCCCCGGCCTCCACCGCGGTGTAAAAAGCACCTTTCTTGAAACTCTGCAGGCCCCGCCCCCGGCTGCGGGTGCCTTCCGGGAACACCCACAGGCTTTTGCGCTCCCGGCTGATGGCATGGGCCGCGGCTCGCATGGCCACAACGGCCCGGTCGGAGCGGCTGCGATCCAGCATCACATTGCCGCCAAGCCAGAAAACCTGGCCGAAAAAAGGCACCCACACCAGAGCCTTTTTACCCACCGTTACGGTTCGCGGCGGCAGCAGCCCGCCCAGCATGAACAGGTCATCGTTGTGCTGGTGATTGGCGATAACCACGGTCGGGCGGTCGACCGGAATATTTTCCCGGCCGCTGACCGTGCATTTCATCCCCAGCAGGGCACAACCGACTTTGGCGATTGCCCAGGCCAGATAACGGTTATTATCAGGGTTAAAAGGCCGCGCCAGATAGAAAAGCAGGGCGAAAAGACAAATAATGAGGACACTCATCCAGGCCAGAAATTTTCTCAGCAATCCCATCCAGATAACCCTGATCTAGTTACCAAGCTGAAAGAAAGTAGGCGGACACGTCCATTCAGGACCGTATGCAGCAGGGATGCTGCATCCGAGCCTACATGGATGTATTCACGGCGTGTCCTGAATGGACGTGTCCGCCTACTTTCCTACTCATTAGTAATGGCGCACAGGTTCAGCTTTCGACAACTGCCGCCAGCTCGCTGCCAATGGCCTCTGCGTATACTACGTAGCGTAGCGGTCCGTTGGCCTCAATGCTATTGAAGGGATAGCAGGTTACCAGCAGCAATGAATCGCGGGGCAGCATGGACTCGTTGATCCGGTGGTAACGGCTGTCCACCACCCGGGTACTGCTGATCCGGAAGCTCCGCCACTGACCGCCACGGCTCTGGAGCTTCAGCGTAGCGCCGGTTTCAAGATGCTCCAGGCTTCGGAAATGGGTATCCCGATGACCGGCAATCACTGTTGGCCCGGCGTTCTGGTCGCCGCCAACAACCTGGCCAGGGCCAAAGGCCAGACTTTCACCATGGGCTCCATCCAGCACGATCAACGACTGCCGGCTTCCGTCCCCGTCCTCGTCGGGTTGCAGGACGAGGCGGGCCACCGGCCAGGTGTCCGCCCAGGGCCAGGGGCGAACCTGCATCTGGCGGGCCTGGCTCTCCGCCCAGGCCAGCTCGAGCAATTCCTGGGCGACCAGTGCCTTGAACGGAATCCAGAGGCCAAACGCCAGTATTGCAAAGGACAAGACGGTAGTGAGCATGCACAGGTATTTCATCACAGCGCCCGCCATTTCAGCAGGCCAATCGCTGCACTGAACATCAGCCCCAGCAGACCCAGCGCCTGGAACAATGGCGCCAGGGTGGCGGTCTGCGGATAACGCAGCATTCCTGAGGCCAGCCCGGCAGGCAGCAATGTCGGGACGCTGTCAGCAGCCATAGCTGCCGATTCCGGTCGGGACGGCGTTCGGTCCACGGCCAGAAAACTGGTGTAGGGCGTGATCAGGTCATGCTCCAGGCCCAGGGCCGTGACCCTTGTGGCGATATCGCCCCGGGCCGGCGCTTGCGGATCTTTGCCAAGCGTGTGGGCATCCAGCAGGGCATCAATCTGCTGTCGCGCCCATACCCGGTGCAGCCCTTTGCCGCTGGCGGCCTGTTCCAGACTGAGCGATTGTTGCCAGGTACTGCCGTCAGGCAGTATTCCTGACACCTGCAGATCCCCCTGCGGGGCCTGACCACGAACCACCTGACTCAGTGGCTCGCCGCGGAACAGATCCCCGATCCGGTGCGGCCGGGCACTCTGTTGCGCTGACGCATCCGGCCACTCCATGCGGATATTGGTTAACACCGCCGACTGCATCTTGCCGAACAGCTCAGCAAGACGGCGCTCCAGATCCGACCTGCTGTTGATGGCGGTGTGGGTGCCACGGCCAAAACGGGCCGCCTCGCGCATGAAGTACATGTTGGGCGCCGAACCGATGCCCACGGTAAACAGGCGGGTGTCCCCCAATTGCTGCTCGATACGCTGGAACAGCGCCGATTCGTTACCCACCGAACCGTCGGTGATAAACACCACCTGACGCAAGCGCTGAACACCGTCCGGCGTTTGCGATACGGCCCCGGACTTCCGCTGATTCAGGGCAGCATCCAGCGCCGAAGCCATTTCCGTGCCGCCCTCTGCCTCCAGACTGCGGACATAGCGACGGGCCCGGGCCAGATTATTACCACTGGCAGGCACCGGATCGATAAACAGTGAGGCGGTCTGGCTGTTGAACTGGATAACGTTGAACAGATCGTCCGGCCCCAGCGTGTCCAGCCCCCGCAGCAGCGACTGTTTTGCCTGAGCTATGGATTCCCCCGCCATGGAGCCAGAGGTATCGATCACAAACACCAGTTCCCGGGCCATCTGCTGATCGGATTCCAGTCCCGGGATCATCATCGCCAACAGGTAGCTCTCGCCCTGCCACTGCTGCTGGAAAACCGCGGCGGAAGGCGTCATTCCCCGTGCTGGCGCCCAGCGAACCACCAGATCCCGATCCATGGCGAAGCTTCCTGCGCTGGTGGTTACCGCCACCGAATTACCATTCCAGTTGCTGGCCAGCTGATGGCCGGGGCTGCTGACCCGGCTGACCGGCAGGCCGGCCCTGATGCTCATGGTGATGGTCGCCTGATGGCTGCCAGCGGCCACATCCTCGGGCAAGACCGTATGGGGGCTGATGCGGTCGGCGTCCGGCACTGCGGTGGTCGGGCTTGCCCAGCCACCCTGCCAGGCCGTCGCGCCATCGCGAACAACCTTGCCCGGCATATAGCGGGGCGTCAGGGTCGTTGGCAGGCGTAGCTCGAATTCCCCGGACTGATAACGCACAGGCTGCTGATAGCTGAGATCAATGGCAATCGACTCTCCCGGTGGAATGTTCGCCAGATGCGTGGTGAACAGGTTGGGCCGCTGCTGATCGACTCTCGCCACCTTCCGGCCTTCGCTTCTGGCTTTGGCGTATTGCTGTCTGGCCACCTCCTTTTCCCGGATTTCTCCCCGGATAAGGCGCTCGCCCGCCATCATGGTCAGGCCGTAGACACTGGCTTTTGCCGGCAGAGGAAAAACATAGACGGCTTCCCGCCATTGCCGGCCCGGATTGCGGAAAGTCTGGCTCAGGCGCACATCCGCCACCAGCCCGGTCACCTCGACCTGATAGTCGGTGCTTACCAGCGTTGCCGATTCCAGCCCGGGACCCGGTGAGTCCAGAAACCTCAGCTCACCGGCGCCTGCAGAGGCTTCGGCATACATGGGCTGGACAAACAGAAACAGCAACACCGCCAGCCACAGCGAGATGTCCTCCATTATCCGGCGGACACGCCTGGCCGGGATGGGTGATACAGGTCGGGACAGCGAACAGGTTGGCAGCATGATTCCATTTCCTTTCCAGCGTGAAAACCAGCGCCCGGGTGCAAGAGCGGCTGGTCACTATTGAAACCTCCGGAAAGGACCATCCGGTGCCGGAAAGCGGCGGATTGGCCGATGAAAAATGATGAATTGTGGCGAAGGGGCGCCGCACCCTTGTTCTGCAGCAGTACCGTGGTTAAATGGAGGCTTCCATCCCCGCTCAGGGGCAAGAGTCCAACAGACTGACTCAAGGTTATGAAACGTCACCTCGTGCTCATTGAAGATGAACCTGCCATTCGCGAGAACTACCGCGATGCGTTTGAACGCCGTGGTTATCGGGTGTCGGCCTACAGCAACCGCAACAGCGCGTTTCAGGCACTGCGGGCAGGCCTGCCGGATCTGGCAATCATTGATGTTGGCCTGGGCGACGAGCCTGAGGGCGGATTTACCCTGTGCCAGGACCTGCGCGTACTGTCGCCAACCCTGCCAATCATCTTCCTGACCGCCCGGGACAGCGATATCGATTCAGTCCACGGGCTGAGACTGGGCGCGGACGATTATGTCACCAAAGACATGAGCATGGATCACCTGCTGGCGCGGGTAACCGCCCTGCTCCGCCGGGCCGACGCCTGGTCGGAAGCACTCAGACAGCCGGACGAAGTACTGAACCGCGGCCGCCTGACGCTGAACGTGGACCGTATGACGGCCCAGTGGGACAGCCACGCCATCGAACTGACCGTCACCGAATTCTGGATGCTGCACTCACTGGTTCAGCACCCGGGCCATGTGCGCAGCCGCGACCAGCTGATGGACGCCGCCAGCACAGTGCTGGACAATAATACCGTCACCTCCCACATCAAACGCATCCGCAGAAAGTTTCAGGACGTGGACAGTGCCTTTGACGGCATTCACACAGCCTATGGCATGGGTTACCGCTGGAACGCCCATGAGGCCTGATTCGTGACCCTGAAACGCCAGTTGGTCATTGCCAGCGTGCTGATGCTGGTCATTCCCTGGGCCGGCCTGCAGTTCGTTCTGGAGCTGGACACTGCCCTGCGGCAGCAGGCGGCTACGCAACTGGAGCAACAGGCCGGCAGAGTGGCCAGCCTGATCGACGTTCCGGCAATTGATGAATCACGACCAGGTGGTAAACCGGTAACCTACGCCCCCACCCTTGACCGCTCGCTGGAACCCGATGGCTACGGCTCCGACTGGCCCGAGTATGACGAAGAGCACAGCAGCCAGCCCTGGCAGGGCACTGGCACATTGCCCGATAATGCCACTCTGAAATGGAGGGTGGCCGTGCAGGAAAACAATCTTTATCTGCTGGTCCGGATCAATAATCGCATGCAGGGTTTTTACCAACCGTCCCGGCCGGAGCAGCCGTTTGATCAACTGCTAATCTCTATTGAGCAACCACAGGATGTCATCGAACGGCTTGTGCCGCGCCTAAGCCACGGCAGGATCAATGGGCTTGTACCAGGGAGGAGTAATGCGCTGGACTACAGATTTCGCGGAGCGTGGCAATTACCCGACAATAACGGCCACCAGCTTGAACTGCGACTGCCACGGCCGGAACAAGGCGCTGGATTCGGCTTTCAATTGATGGGCCCGGTTGAGGAAAGCGAAAGCAGAACCAGCCGGCAACAGCCGCTGTTCGAATACCCTGATAGCCGGCTGATCAGCCGTCAGGCCCCACTGGAACAGCGGTTGGAACAGCTGATTGCACCCGGGCAGAGCGCCTGGGTTCTGCAACCGGAAGGCTGGGTGATCGCCCGGCAGACCCAACCCTCGAACCTCCGGAGACCGGCTTTCGACAGCCTGACGCCCGCCCAGATTCTCGAGCGCATCAGTCTCAACGCCCTGCGGGCACTGGTGCGGGCCTATCAGCCCGAACCGATCCTGGTCGATAGCGACGCCCACCAGTTCAGCGGTAGTGAACTGCCCGACCGCGGCCTGGTGCGCCACGGCAACGGCGATCTCTATCTGCTGACCACCGAAACCCTGGCCAGCGGCCACACGCTGGTGCTGGAGGAATCCCTGGATCAGATGCTGACCCTGTCCGGCAGCACCCTGGGTTCGGTGATTGCCCGCAGCGCCCTGCTTCTGATCGTGCTGACGCTGGCACTGCTGGGCTATGCCAGCTGGTTGTCCTGGCGTATCACCCGGCTGCAGCGAGCGGTCAGCGCCAGCATTGATGACGACGGCCGCCTGCTGCGAACCCTGCCACCGGTGACAGCGAAGGACGAACTTGGCGACCTGTCCCGCCAGTTCAGTCATCTTACCGAGCGGCTGCACGGCTACACCCACTATCTCGAAAGCTTCTCCCGCCGACTGTCCCACGAACTGAAAACCCCCATCGCCGTCGTGCGCTCGTCCCTGGAGAACCTCAGTCAGAGCGCCAGCGACGAAGACCGGGCAAACTATCTGGCCCGGGCCAGGACCGCGACCGACCGCCTGAGCCAGATTCTTCATGGCATGAGCGAGGCGGCACGGCTGGAACAGAGCCTGGACCATGCCGAAAAGGAAAGCTTTGATCTGGCCGATGTCTGCGTCCAGACCACCGCGGCTTATCAGTCACTGGCACCGGATTTCCGGGTTCGCTATCAGGGTCCGCAGCAAGGGGTTCGATACCACGGCTCGCCGGAGCTGCTGGTGCAGTTGCTGGACAAACTGGTGGACAACGCCCGGGATTTCACACCGCAAGGCGGCCTGATCGAGATCAGCCTGCGCCGGGAGTCGCAATATCTGCTGCTGAGTGTGTTCAACCAGGGCTCCGCGCTGCCCGAAGAACTGGCCCAGGACATTTTCAGCCCCTTTGTATCGGTCCGCTCCCCGGGCCAGGAAGGACATCTTGGCCAGGGACTGCTGATCGCCCGGCTGATCGCCGAACACCATCGCGGGCGAATCCAGGCCGGCAATGAAAACGGAGGTGTCCGGTTCACCGTCGCGCTGCCCAAGGAACCTCTGACCAACTCCTGAACCGTCGCCTGACCCCGGCGGTGGAAACCTGCGAATCCGTCAACAACCCCCTGGATGATCTGTCCCGGTGTATCGGCCGGGCGTCAGACCAGGCTAACTGAACGTGCCCGCAAACTGACGGTAGAACTGTTGGGCGGTCCGGCCATTGCGAACACCCTTGGCAGTGGCAAACCGGATCGCCTCCTGATGCAGGGCAGCACGGTTCCGGATCTCCGGAAACAGTGCATCCACCGCCTGCAGATAGATGTCCTGGGGAAACGGATAGAACGACAGCTGGAGACCAAACCGGTCCGCCAGTGATACCTGCTCCTCAATGGCCTCAGCCGGATGAAGTTCGCCATCACGGACCTGGCTCTGCAGGTTGTCCGCCATGAACTCCGGCATCAGGTGGCGGCGGTTGGATGTGGCATAGACCCGGACGTTTTCCGGCGGCAGTTCCAGTGAACCTTCCAGTACACTCTTCAGGGCCTTATAACCGGACTCGCCGGCATCAAAGGAAAGGTCGTCGCAGAAAATCACAAACCGGAATCGCAGATCGCACAGATCATCGACAATTTCCGGCAGGTTGACCAGGTCATCCTTGTCCACCTCGATCATGCGCAGTCCCTGATCCCTGTAGCGATTCAGCAGCGCCTTGATCAGCGAGGACTTGCCGGTGCCCCGGGAGCCCCAGAGCAGGGCATTGTTGGAGGGCTCACCGGCAAGAAACCGCTCGGTGTTGCGGCCCAGCGCCTGCCGCTGGCGATCAATACCCTTCAGACTCTCCCACTGCACCGGATCGAGCCGGCGAATGCCCCGCAGAACACCACGGTGTCGGCGCCAGACTGCGGCGTGGGTCGATTCCCAGTCGATAGTTCCAGGTTCGCCCATGGCTTCAGCTCCCGCTCTTTGTTGCCAGATACACGGTGTTGGTGGACTCCCGATTCTGGAAAGGATTGTAGAAAGACACCACGCGGGCCTCCACACCCACAAACAGCCCTCTAAGCGTCTTTATAAAAGGTTCGTCCGGCGGATCGTTGGACCACATGGCGAATACCCCGCCAGGTTCAAGAAAGCGCGCCATCCTGCCAAGGCTTTCAGTGGTGTAGAAACTGGCGTTGGACTGGTTCAGCAGTGCCCGGGGTGAGTGATCGATATCCAGCAAAATCGCATTGAACAGACGCCCTGGCAACTCCGGATCAAACCCGCCATCTGAAATCGCAAAATCAAAAAAACTGCCCAGCACATAGCGGCAGCGCGAATCTTCATTCAACACCTTTCCCAGGGGCACCTTCTCCTGCTGGTGCCAGTGAATCACCGTATCCAGAGCATCCACGACCAGAAGCTCATTTACCCGGTCGTGACCCAGCGCCGCTTCGGCGGTATAGCCGAGGCCAAGGCCGCCCACCACCACATCCAGCGACTCGCCCTCCGCCCGCTCAATAGCGAGATCCGCCAGCGCTATTTCGGCATCCACGAACATGCTGGACATCAGAAACTCATCACCCAGCTTCACCTCAAAAATATCCCGCTCACCCAACGCCGGAATACGGCGGCGCCGGAGGGTGATCTCACCCAGCGCCGAAGGCTGGCTGTCTATTTCCTCGAACATCAGACCCATGGGATTTCTCCGAATTTCCGTGGGCGGATTCTAGCAGCCTGATGCCCGATAACAGAACAAAACCTCCTTTAACTTGAAGCCAACGAAAAAAATCCGGAAACTTCTTCGGTCACCACGCGACGGTGGCGCTTATTCCGGAAGTCAGCCATTCCATGCCCCCCATGAAACAGGATTTCCGGACACCTCGAAAACCGATAAAGAAGACGGGACGTCACCCATGACCATTATCAAGAACACCCTTATCGCGGCAACGGCTGCAGCATCAGTTCTGGCGGCGGGATCAGCCGCCGCGGAAAACCGGATCATGATGGGTTTTAACCCTTTCCAGGGAATCTTGGACAATGTTGGTAACGCTGTATCGAATAGTGGCGCGTCTAGCAGCGTCTCTGCGCCATCCTATATGGTCGGCATGCGGACAAGCGATCAACTGATGCCTTACGCTTTCCTGTCGATTGTTGACACCGGGGTCCAGGGAGCAGATACCATTTTCTCCCTGGGCGGCGGCGCCAGGTACTATCTGGACAATGTTTCCCAGAATATCCGGCCCTTCGCCGGAGCCGCAATTGGTATTGTCGATAGGGAAGATACCGGTTTTGGCGTTGGCGCATTTTTTGGCGCTGAAGCCATGATCACCGAGTCGTTTTCGGTGAGCGGCCAGATTGGCGCCGAGATTGCGGACAGTGGCCGCGCGAATAGCAGCACCGCTATTTCCCTGGGCACAGCCAACGTCATGTTCAATCTGTACTTCTGATCTGAATAATGCCTGTGGCAGCGCTGCTTTCGCGGCAGCGCTGAAATTGCCTGGAAGGGAATTTCTCTGAACACAATTTTCCACGCCCTCAGCGCCACTCTGGCCCTTCTGTTGCTGTCGTTGCCCGCCTGGCCGGCGGACCATCAGACCGTATCCGTGGGCGTCGTTGCCGATAACACGCCCTACTCCAATATCGAAGGTCGCACCCCGTCGGGGTTCTCGATCGACGTTCTCCGGGAAGTGGCCAGCCACGCCGCTCTGGACCTGGACGTTCGTGCCGGTACCTGGCCGGAGATCTTTGCGGCGTTCCAGCGCGGTGACATCGATGTCATCGAAGGCATCTCCTATAGCGACGAGCGGGCCCGGACCATTCGGTTCACCGAGCCCTATCACATCCGCCAGACCTATGTGATGCATGATCCGGCAAACCCGATAACCGACGTTGGCTCCCTGGAGGCGCTCGCCAATGCCAGCATCGGGGTGGTCGGGGATGTCTACTACGCGCGCGCTCTCGCCGACGCTGACGTTGAGCTCAACAGCTATGACTCGATACCCAGTCTGGTGCGGGCCCTCGCCTTCGGCTGGGTGGATGCTATCTTCGGGCCGGAACTGACCCTTGAATACTACGCCCACCAGGCCGGCTTCCGGTTTCTGGACATTGTCGGCCCCGCACCCCTGGGGGCGCTGGCCCGGGAAGACTTTCGCCTGGGTGTGCTGAAAGGCAACGATGCGTTGTTTGAAAAGATAAGTGAGGGGCTGCAAGCCGTTCCCGACGCCCGCATTACTGAACTGTTCGAGCGTTGGCGCGAATACGGCGGCGCCAGCATGGCCGAATCCCGTGGATTCAGTCTCAGTGCTGTCCACCAGCGTTACATCAGCGAAATTGGCCCGGTCAGGGTCGGCTTTATGACGGACTACGCCCCCTTCAGTTTCCAGGATGCAGGAGCGATTCAGGGTCTGGCCGTTGATGTGATGGACCGGATATCCGATCTCACCGGTCTGCATGTTGTACCTGTGGCAGGGCAATGGTCCGAACTGCACCCCATGTTTCTGGCGGGTAAAATCGATGTCATGGCCAACATGTCGCAGACCGCTGCGCGGCAGGAGTACACTCGTTTTACCAGGCCCTATCACATTATTCCCAACGTCGCTTTCACCCTTGATAAAAACCTGCAGTTCAATTCCCCGGCAGACCTGAAAGGGCTCAAGGTGGCCATCGGCGCGGGCATCTACTACGAGAGTGCATTTCGCGACCAACTGGGCGATAGCGTGTTTGCTTTCACCTCCCAGCGCGCCATGTTTCAGGCCCTGGCCGAAGGTTCCGTGGACGTTGCCCTGGCCGCGCTGTCCAATGGCAACTATTGGGTCAGGGAATTGCAGATTCCGGGGGTTATCATCGCCGGCGAAACAGATCTCGGCGGCATGTCCGGCGAAGACCTGCGTTTTGGTGTTCGCCCTGCCCTTGAACCACTCGCCGCCCTGATGGATGCCGCGCTGGGTGCGATCAGCCCGACAGAAATGCGTACCATAGAAGACCGGTGGCTCGGTGCCTCTGCCATTCGCAGCCCGATCCCTGAGGTCAGGTCAGTGACCTTTACCGATGCCGAACAGGCGTGGCTGGATGAGCGTAACCAGCAGCTGAAGCTCTGTGTTGATCCGGACTGGCTTCCCCTCGAGGCGCTCAATGAAGACAACCAACACACCGGGATTGCCGCTGACACCTTCGCCCTGTTCTCCGAGCGTTCCGGCGTAGCCTTCCCCCCATTCGTCGCGGAAACCTGGGCCGACTCGGTCGAAGCCGCCAGAAATCGCCGGTGCGACCTGTTCTCCATGGCTATGGAAACACCGGAACGACTTGAATACATGAGTTTCACCAGGCCTTACCTCCGGGTTCCAGGGGTGCTGATAGGCCGGGTCGAGACCCCATTTATCAGGCGGCTCGACGATATGGGGAGTCAGCCGGTTGGCATTGTCGAGGGGTACGCCTTGCTGGAACTGTTGAGGACTACCCACCCCGGCCTCAACCTGGTAACGGTTGGCAACGAAAAAGAAGGGCTGCGAATGGTTCAGGAACGGGAACTGGCAGGCTTTATAAGTACCTTTTCCTCGGCCAGCTATCACCTGCAGGAGCTGGGACTGGCAGACCTGAAAGTGCTGGGCAGAATCCCGGCGGACTGGTCCCTGGCAGTTGCCACCCGGAATGACCAGCCGGAACTGTTCAGCATTATGCAAAAACTGGTCGCCAGCCTGACCAAAGCAGAACGTAACACCATCGAGCAGCAATGGGCCGGCGTCATCCAGCCCGAACCCGTGGTGGATTACCGGCTGGCATTCCAGCTGACGCTCGGGGCCATGGTCATCCTCGGCCTGCTGTTTTACTGGAACCGCAAGCTCGGTAGGCTGAACCGGCAACTTGCGGCGGCCAATGATCGCCTTGCCTTCCTCAGCGTCACTGACGACCTGACCCAGATCGGAAACCGCAGTTATTTTGACCAGGAATTCGGCAAAAGCTTTCGCTGGTGCCAGCGAAACCATACGGGGTTTGCGGTTGCCATGGTAGATGCGGACCACTTCAAGATAATCAACGACACCTACGGCCACGATGCGGGTGACCAGTGCCTGATTGCGCTGGCCGGTATCATGCGCGATCATTTCCGCCGGGACACCGACCACCTTACCCGCTTCGGCGGTGAGGAATTCGTCATTTTTACCAGCTTCGATGACCGCGGCGAACTGGTTTCGCGACTCGAGGGTTTCCGCGCCGGCCTGGCCCGGCAGAACATCAGCTACAACGGGCAGCAGATCAGGTTTACCATCAGTATTGGCCTGGCCATCGGGACTCCCGACAAGGATACCGCTCCGGCCGAATTCCTTCGTCTGGCCGACAACGCGCTCTATGTGGCCAAACAGAACGGCCGTAATCGCCTCGAAATCCTCACCACCAGGAACAGCAATTAACTGGCGGCCGGACCGCGTAATGCTATGCTTCGGTAATACTGATGGATAAACAAAGTGAGCGGATCAGTAAGTCAAGTACAAAAGGAGGTTAACATGGCCAATATTTACCCGGACAACTCCCGCTCGATCGGCAAAACCCCGCTGGTGCAGCTTAATCGGGTCAACGACGGAGCTACCATCTGGGCCAAGATTGAAGGTCGCAATCCGGCCTACTCGGTGAAATGCCGGATCGGTGCAGCCATGATCTGGGATGCGGAGGAACGCGGTCTACTCAGATCCGATATGACCATCGTTGAGCCCACCAGCGGCAACACCGGCATCGCCCTGGCCTTTGTAGCTGCCGCGCGGGGCTACAGACTGTTGCTGACCATGCCCTCCTCGATGAGTCTGGAGCGGCGCAAGGTACTGAAAGCCCTGGGGGCCGAACTGGTCCTTACGGAACCAGCCAAAGGCATGAAGGGTGCGATCGCCAGGGCCGAGGAGATTGTTGCCCAGGATCCGGACCGGCACTTCATGCCGCAGCAGTTTGAGAACCCCGCCAATCCCCGTATCCACGAAGACACCACCGGCCCGGAGATCTGGAACGATACCGACGGCGCTGTGGATATCTTTGTCTCCGGTGTGGGTACCGGCGGAACTCTTACCGGTGTCACCCGCTACATCCGCAACACCCGGGGCAAGGCCATCACCACCATCGCCGTGGAACCTGAGGACTCTCCCATCATTACCCAGGCTCGTGGTGGTCAGGAACTGACGCCCGCTCCCCATAAAATCCAGGGCATCGGCGCCGGCTTTATTCCGGGCAACCTGGACATGGAGCTGGTAGACAGGGTCGAGACAGTGAGCAACCAGGCGGCCATGGACATGGCCCACCGGCTGATGCAGGAGGAAGGCATTATGTGTGGTATTTCCTGCGGCGCGGCGGTTGTTGCAGCGGTAAGAATCGGCAAGCTACCGGAGTTCAAGGGCAGGAACATCGTCGTGGTACTGCCGGATTCCGCCGAGCGCTACCTTTCGTCCGCACTGTTTACCGACCGTTTCGGCGAACTGGAAAACGTGCAGTAGAGCTGTACCATGGATTCATTATCACAGAGCGGAACCTGACATGAGCGATCTTAAAACCCGGTTCGACGAGGCCGTAAAATACATCCAGAACGCCGAGGGCGACTTCCAGCCGTCCAACGAGATGAAGCTGGAATTCTACGGCCTTTACAAACAGGCAACCTCGGGCGATGTTACCGGCAAACGCCCGGGCATGATGGATTTTGTCAATCGCGCCAAATACGACGCCTGGGAAAAGCTAAAAGGTACCTCATCGGAGGAGGCCATGCAGCTGTACATCGACAAGCTCAATCAACTTAAATAAGCCACCAAAAGGGTCCTGGCCGAGTGTCCCTCACTTCTCTGGCGGCACGGGCTCATAACGAATGCCGGTGATAACAGTCTGTCTGAAGCCCTCCGGGGTACGGACACGGACTTCGTCGTCCACCCGCTTTCCCAGCAGCGCCCGGGCCATTGGTGCATCGATGCTCAGGTAGCCGCGGGACAGGTCAAACTCGTCCGGGCCTACCAGGCGATAGGTATGAACCGAGCCATCGTCATTCTCAATGGTGACCCAGGCGCCAAAGAACACCCGGTTGCGGTCCTCCGGCAAGCGGTCCACAACCGTGATTTCCTCCAGGCGTTTACTGAGAAAGCGTACCCGCCGGTCAATTTCACGCAGTTGCTTCTTGCCATAGATGTATTCGGCGTTTTCCGATCGATCTCCCTGCGCCGCTGCTTCCCTCACCGCCTGGGTTACCTCCGGCCGCTTTTCTTTCCACAGGAAACGGAGCTCCTCCCGCAGCGCCTGCTCACCGGCCGCGGTGATGTAGCGTGTTCTGGCCATAATCTGCCCACCCTTCGGAGGTTGGAGGTCCGCAATAACATTCGGACATAAAAAAACCCCGTAAATACGGGGTTAAACTAGCGTTGTGCTGGAGGAGGATGCAAGGGAAAACCACTTCTTCAATCTTACCCTTTCATTATGCACAACCCACCTTACCGGCGAGTTGCGTTATGGTTACGTTTTGGACAGGGTCGGTATTAGGTTGTTCGCTCTAGAGTTCTACCGTAGATTCCGTGGCAATAAAGTGATTCCGGAACTTTTGTGCATTCTGACGGGGACAACCATGATAACTCAACAACTTCTTGATACAGCCCTCAAAGGGCTTGACCGGCTCGGCTTCCGGCTTGACCAGTATGGCATCACCGGCAAGCTCAATCGTCACAACCTGACGGCATTTATTGCGCAGGAACAAAAACACCTTGAAGGCGAGTGGGACAGTATCCAGGTCAGATTCGATCGTCGTCGTTCGCAGGTCGAGGGCGTGCTGGCCGCCTTTGAGGCCCGGACTGATCCTCTGGTGAAGCCCCTGATCAGCCGATTCAATCAGTTGCGTGGCGCATCCGGTAACTGATGGGATGCGTCCGCTGCAGACTCTGCCGCAGGTAGAGTCTGGGTATCTTTCAGCCGTTTCGGACTGACCGTGTAGGCGGGCATGCTGATAGTCACCTTCAGGCCCGGAGACTCCGCACCCTCGAAGTGATCACTCAGCCGGATGCTGCCCTGGTGTATTTCCGCCACGGCACTGACCAGACTCAGACCCAGCCCGTTACCCGGCATCGAACGGCTCTTGGCCACCCGGTAGAAGCGCTGGAACACCTGATCTTTCTCGCTGTCGGGAATGCCGATACCACTGTCACCCACCTCAAAAACGGCCTGATCTCCCTCTTTGCGGACTTCCACTGTGATCAGCCCATGTTCGGGTGTGTATTTAATGGCGTTATCAATCAGGTTGCTGACCATCTGGAACAGTAAATCCCGGTCGCCCTCAATCGACACGGTGCTGTCCACAGACTGCTCAAACCGCTGATCCTTGTCCTCGGCGACCGCCTCGTAGAGTTCACAGGCGTCGGTTACCAGTTCTCCCAGTAAAACCGGCTTCATGTCGGCGGTATTTCCGCGGGTTTCCAGCCGCGCGATGCGCAACAGGGCATTGAAGGTGGCCAGCAACTGGTCTGCTTCTGATACGGCCCTGGCGGCCTGTTCCCGGGCTTCGTCGTTATCCACCGACATCAGAGTATTTTCAAGCTGGTTGCGGAGCCGGGTGAGAGGCGTTCTCAGATCGTGAGCAATGCTGTCAGACACATGCCGGATACCCTCCATCAGATACACAATCCGGTCCAGCATCTGGTTCAGGTTTTCCGCCAGCTGGTCAAAATCATCATCGGTTCCGCGGGTAGGAATCCGCAGGGACAGGTGGCCGTTCATAATGCGTCGGGAGGTATTATTGATCACCTCGATACGGCGTGTGGTACTGCGACTCATCAGAAAGCCACCCAGCAGAGCGAGGCCGAGGGTAATTCCCATCCCCCAGTTAATGGCGCCTTCGATAAGCCGTTTGAGATTGGTGAGCTCATCCACATCCCGGCCGACGAGCAGGCGAAGGCCGCCCTGAACCTCGAAAATTCGTGCCCGGGCCAGCCGTTCAGGGCCTGTCCAGCCTACCGATTCATCCAGCGTAAAGTTGATCCAGCCACTTTCCGAGCGCGATTCCTCGGGCCAGGTCTGGATATTGCCTGCAAGTTTGAGGAAATCATCGGTGGTGAGCAGGTATATCGATTTCGCATTGGGATCCCGCGCTACCCGTTCCCGGATAATGGATATCAGCCCGTTGATGCCGCTGCCCCGGTATTGTTCGGCAAGCCCTGCAATTTCAGCCTCAATGGTTTCGTCAGTCTGGGCGGTCATGAACCCCGCCGTGCGCCAGTATATAAACGCCAGCAACAGGAATACCGAGGTGGCGAACACCACCATGTAAAGCAGCGCCAGCTGAAACGATGAGGTCCGGAGCTGGCTAAGCAGTTTCACGAAGCATGTACCCGGCGCCGCGAATGGTCTGCAGCAGGGGTGTCTCGAACTCTTTATCGATCTTTGCCCGCAGCCGGCTGATATGAACATCAATGACGTTGGTCTGGGGATCGAAATGGTAGTCCCAGACTTTTTCCAGCAACATGGTGCGGGTGACCACCTGCCCGGCGTTGCGCATCAGATATTCAAGCAGCCGGAACTCACGGGGCTGGACGTCGATGTTATGTCCGGCCCGCCTGACGGTGCGGGCCAGCAGATCCATTTCCAGGTCTGCCACATGCAGAACCGTTTCGGTTTCCGAAGACTGGCGGTTGCGACGCACCAGCGACTCGATCCGGGCAAGCAGTTCGGTAAACGAGAATGGCTTGGTCAGGTAATCATCACCACCACCGCGCAGGCCCTCCACCCGGTCGTCTACATCACCCAGAGCACTGAGGATCAGCACTGGCACCTGGTTGCCAGTTGCCCTTACGGTTTTGACAATCGCCAGCCCGTCCATTCCCGGAAGCATCCGGTCGACAATCATGATGTCGTAGTCTTCGCTGGCAGCCATAATCATGCCTTCTTTGCCATCCGCCGCGTGATCCACAACAAAATCGGATTCTTTCAGACCTTTGACAAGGTAATTTGCGACATCTTGATCGTCTTCAATGACCAGCGCTTTCACCAGTAGACCTCCTGATAGCGGATTTCATTAACAACCTAGAGTACGAGGATGTCGCAACGGCGGCCAGTTACGATCCTGTAAGAGGCTGTCTTCGTTGACAACATTGACAGTCGTCAGACCAGATTACCGATCCGTTTGCTTGTGGCCTGATTATACAACCAAAAACGCCACCGACCCGACCCGGGTGGTGGCGTTTCCAGATGGTGTCAGGACTCAGGGCGGGTCAGGCCGCTTCGCCTTCCACCATCATCGCGGCCCGAATCTTCTTCATGGCATTCTTCTCAAGCTGGCGAATACGCTCAGCCGAAACCCCGTATCGGTCCGCCAGTTCATGAAGCGTCGATTTGCTATCGGACAACCAGCGTTCGCGCAGAATATCCTGACTCCGCTCGTCCAGGTGGCCCAGCGCTTCCATCAAACGACCATTGGAATCACTGGTCCAGTCTGCCTGCTCAAGCTGCGTGGCCGGATTACTGCGATGATCTTCAAGGAAGTGGGCCGGTGCCTGATACGCGTTATCGTCGTCATCGTCCTGCGGGCCATCAAATGCAGTGTCGTGGGAAGCCAGACGGCCTTCCATTTCACGTACGACCCGTGGTTCTACGCCCAGATCACCCGCCACAGCGTTCAGCTCATCGTGACTGAGCCAGGCCAGCCGCTTTTTCTGGCTGCGCAGATTGAAGAACAGTTTACGCTGGGATTTGGTGGTGGCAACTTTCACAATGCGCCAGTTGCGCAGAATGAATTCATGAATTTCAGCCTTGATCCAGTGCACTGCAAAAGAAACCAGCCGGACACCGTATTCCGGGTTAAAGCGCTTGACCGCCTTCATCAGGCCAACGTTGCCTTCCTGGATCAGATCGGCCTGGTTCAAACCGTAACCGGCATAGCTGCGGGCTATGTGAATCACGAACCGGAGGTGAGACAGTATCAGCTCCCGTGCCGCGTCAACATCACCCTCATAATGTAACCGCTCTGAAAGTTTGCGCTCTTCCTCGACAGACAGGACCGGAATCCTGGCCGCAGCCTGAATATAGGATTCAAGGTTAGCGCCCGGGACCAATCTGTCTAGAACCTGTAAGTTCGTACTCATATTTCCCCTCCGGCATAACGACCGGTCAGTATAGCAATTAAAACTTTGACCACCAAACCTTGGTAAAGTTCCCTGAAACCACGCTAAACGTTTACAACTCAGACCTTTGCGGTATTCAATCATCTCGCTCTATCAATTTAACCTACGCCTGACTTCCGAGGTCTGACCATACGGTATTACCGAAAGCCGGGATCACCCGCCAGCAATTTCGCCAGGGTCGATATCATCAAGGTGGCGCTTCACCGCAACCCAGGCGCCCAGCCACCCCAGCAGCATCGCTGCGATGATCAACGCCAGAGTTGCGCCGGGAGACAGACCACTGAGGGTAAAATCGCTGCGGTAGAGCCCCGCAAGGCGCTCCACCGGCCCACTCAGCCACCACAGCGATGCTTGCAGCAGCACCCAGGCCACCAGGCCACCGCCGAGTCCGAACCAGGCACCCGTATAGAGAAAAGGTCGACGGACGAACGCATCCGTGCCACCCACCAGTTTGGCCACCAGGATTTCCTCACGCCGGTTCTCGATCGACAGCCGCACCGTGTTACCGATCACCAGAACCACCGCGGCCGACAACAGGATAGCCAGAGCCCAGGCTGCCCGACTCAGCAGCTGGGTCATGGCGTTGAGTCGCTGCAGCCAGCCCAGATCCACCTGCACCTGGTCAACACCGTCCATCCTTTCAATCAGGGCCACCAGGGTCTGGACACCGTTCGCCGTACGCGAACTTTGGCCGGGAGTTACCAGCAGGGTATGGGGCAGTGGATTATCATCGAGATAATCCAGCTCATCCTGCAGACCCGAAGAGGAGCGGAATTCATCCAGCGCGGTATCGCGGTCGATCAGCTCAACCTCGGCCACCCGGCTATCACTGTCCAGGTTCTGCTGGAGGATTTCAGCCTGCTCCAGCGTTACCCCCTCCGCCAGGTAAGCGGTTATCCGTGCCGAACTTTCCCAGCCGGAACTGACCCCCTGAAGACTGGCCAGCAGCAGCATCAGCGCCACCGGCAGTGCCAGCGCCACGCCCATCACTGTCCATGTCATCAGGGTGGCAAAGGGAGCCTGCCAGAGCCGGTGGGCACTGTCGCGCGCCACCTTGCGATGGTGACTGAAATAGCTGCTGGCCTGCTGTCTCAGCGCCGATCGGGTGGTTCTGGCACCCCTGCTCCTGGCGTCTCTGGCCCGCGGCGGCTCTTTCCGGCGATTCGGAGACTCAGTCATGGCCGCCCCCACCGCTGGATACCAGCCGGCCCTGATCAAGCATCAGGGTTCTGCGGCCAAGATTGTTGATCAGGGCGATATCATGGGAGGCAATCAGAACCGTTACGCCCACCTGACTGAATTCGGCAAACAGGCCCATGATGTCGGCAGACAACTGGGGGTCCAGATTACCGGTGGGCTCATCCGCCAGCAGAACCGGAGGTTTGTTCACGACGGCACGGGCGATGCCAACCCGCTGTTGCTCCCCCCCCGATAACTGCAACGGGTTCATTTTCTCTTTGCTCAGCAATCCCACCTTGTCCAGCGCGGCCCGCACCCGGCGGCCAATGTCCCGGGCAGGTACGCCCATGACCTCAAGCGGCATGGCGACGTTGTCAAAAACGCTGCGGTCGAACAGTAACTGATGGTTCTGGAATACCACGCCGATGTGGCGCCGGATATAAGGCACCTGACGACGCGGGAGACGGTTAAGGACCTGGCCGCCAACGACCACCTCGCCCGCGCTGGGTCTCTCCATCACCATGATCAGTTTGAGCAGGGTGCTCTTGCCGGCACCGGAGTGACCGGTCAGAAACGCGAGCTCACCCCGTTCCAGGCCGAAATTGACCTGCCTCAGCGCTGTATGGTCACTGTCATAGCGCTTGGTGACCTGCCGGAATTCGATCATTGCGGCTCAGGCCTCAGGGGTTTCATCAAACAGCGCGTCAACAAAGGTTCGCGCGTCAAAACTGCGAAGGTCATCCATCTGCTCACCGACACCGATATAGCGGATGGGCAACTGCAACTGCCGGGCGATGGCGAAGACAATACCGCCCTTGGCGGTGCCATCAAGCTTGGTCAGGGTGATGCCGGTGACGCCAACCGCCTGCTGGAACACCCGGGCCTGACTCAGGGCATTCTGGCCTGTGCCTGCGTCCAGCACCAGCATGACCTCGTGCGGCGCTGTGGCATCGAGTTTCTTCATTACCCGGACCACCTTTTCCAGCTCAGTCATGAGGTTGTCCTTGTTCTGCAACCTGCCGGCGGTGTCAGCAATCACCATATCGACACCACGGGACTGGGCCGACTGAACCGCGTCAAAGATCACCGATGCACTGTCGGCCCCGGTGTGCTGCGCGATAACCGGCACCTTGTTACGCTCACCCCAGACCTGCAGCTGTTCCACGGCAGCGGCGCGGAAGGTGTCGCCTGCTGCCAGCATGACTGACTTGCCATCCTGCTGGAACAGTTTGGTGAGCTTGCCAATAGTGGTGGTTTTGCCGACACCGTTTACACCGACCATCAGCATCACGTAGGGCTTTTTACCAATGTTGAGATCCAGAGGGTGGCTCACCTCTGCCAGCAGCTGATGCAGCTGATCCCGCAGTGCCGTGCGCAGGGCATCGCCATCCTTGAGCTGGTTACGCTGCATTTTGTCAGTAAGGGATTCAATGATTTCAGTGGTGGCGGTTACGCCCACGTCCGCCATTAACAGCGTGGTTTCAATCTCTTCCAGAAGATCGGCGTCGATTTTTTTGCCCCGGGAAAAAAGATCGGAAAAGCCACCCGTAAGATTCGCCCGGGTTTTGCCCAGTCCTCTGCGGACCCGTTCGAATACACTGACCGCCGGCGCTTCTGGTTCAGGTTCAGGTTCAGGTTCAGGCTCAGGCTCAGGCTCAGGCTCAGGCTCAGGCACCGCTGCCTCGGGCTCTGCCGGTTCAGGCCCGGTCTGCGGCGTTGCCTCGGGCTTTGGTTCCGGCTTTTTCCGGGGCACGGCTTTCGGGCGCGGGGACGGCGGCCGGTTGCCAACCACGTCCAGCACAAACACGAGAACAAGAAGGGCCAAAAGCCCGATGGAAATCCAGTCTGCCGTCATAGTCATACCATTGATCTTGAAATTCGCGGGGTAGCGGAAAGGCGCTATTCTAGCAGACTGTCCGGTGGAAGTGACGGGTCATCGGAAGCGCCGTAACATGTGGCACCGATACCCGGCTTTTCCAACGGATTCCTTTTGCGCAGGCGCACACAAGCATGGCACCAAAACGCACAAACCGACCCTCCGCGGGCGGCGAGCTGAGCATTATCGGCGGCGACTGGCGCAGCCGGAAACTCCGCTTTCCCGATGCCGGCGGCGTCCGCCCGACCCCCGCCCGCACCCGCGAAACTCTCTTTAACTGGCTCGCCGGTGCAATCCCGGGCAGTCACTGCCTGGACCTGTTCAGCGGCTCCGGCGCCCTGGGCCTCGAGGCTCTGTCCCGGGGGGCGGCGTCGGTAACACTGGTGGAGCAAAACCGGGCGTTGGCGGAGGCCCTGGGCCACAATCTGGCATTGCTGAAATCGCGGGACGGGCAGGTGATCTGCCAGAGTGTGGAGCAGTTTCTGGCCCGTTCCCCGAGCCGGCCCTTTGACATCATTTTCATGGACCCACCTTTCCGGCAGGGCTGGCCTGAACACCTGTTGCCAGTGCTGGAGCGCTGTGGCTGGGTTACCGCAGGGGGCTGGGTCTACGCCGAATACGAGAGCGAAAAGGCCAGCCTGTCGCCCCCTCCCGGCTGGCAACTACACCGCGAGAAAGCTGCCGGCCAGGTCAGGTACTGTCTGTTCCGGGCAGGTACAAAAACCCCGTCGGAGCAGGGTTATCAGTAATTCAGGCTGAGGGCCGAAGCGAGTAGGCGCGCAGGTGCTTGGCAAAATCCTCGAGATAGCGGATACCGCTGGCTTCGGCGTCGCGACACCACTGCATCAATGCCTGGAGTTTATCCTGCGGTTTCAGGCCCCGGCGGCGCCAAAGCGCCTGCAGTTCGGTGCTCATCTGATAGATCTTGCGTAAGGCCTGGTTACTCTCCAGTGCCGTCTCGAGATGTTCCTTGTCAGCGGGCTTGATCAGGGTGATTTCTCGTGACAGCAAATGCTTGATCTTGCTGTACCGGGGCAGGATCTCGGCGTCCATCAGCGCTTTCTGCTGACGCAGCACCGGCTCCATTACCCGCTTGCGATACTGACGCATGATATCGAAACGGTTGTTGGCGATGGCCTGAACGGTTTCGACATCGACCTCCATTTTGCCCGGCACACAGTGGGCAATCGGACGATAGCCCTTGGGGGTGGCCAGCCCGAACAACTGAAACAGGCGGATGTAACCCCAGCCGATATCCACTTCATACCAGCGGCGGGACAATTTGGAGGAGTTCGGATAGGTGTGGTGGTTGTTATGCAGCTCTTCACCACCAATCAAAATTCCCAGTGGCCAGATATTCCGCGCATTGTCGGCGCACTCAAAGTTGCGGTAGCCCATGAAGTGGCCGATACCATTGACCACACCCGCCGCCCAGACCGGAATCCAGATCATCTGCACAGCCCAGATCCAGATACCATTGACACCGAACAGCACCAGGTCAATTGCCGCCATCAGCCAGATTCCCAGCATCTGGTAGCGGCTGTACACGTTGCGCTCGACCCAGTCCTCGGGAGTGCGCTGACCGTAACGCTGCAGGGTTTCTTCGGTGCCGGCCTGTTCATAAAGCTCGGCACCCTGCAACAGCACCTTGCGGATACCCAGAACCACGGGACTGTGAGGGTCTTCCTCGGTTTCACACTTGGCGTGATGCTTGCGGTGGATTGCCGTCCACTGCTTGGTGTTGGTGGCCGTTGTCAGCCAGATCCAGAACCGGAAAAAATGCGCCAGAACCGGGTGCAGATCCAGGGAATTATGAGCAGAATGGCGATGCAGGTAGAGCGTAACACTGACGATGGTAATGTGCGTCAGCACCAGCATGACCAGAATCAGCTGCATCACCGAAAGGTCCAGAAGACCGTTGTACCACATGTAAATTCCCTCTGCTTACAATCGCCGGGTTGGAAGGTATTCCCTCAGGTCACCAGGGCAGGCCATACTCCAACCACTTTAGCGTACAGTTGTTCACTATAACAACAGCGTCAGGGGACGGTTTTTTTGGCTGCTTACCCAAACCTGTGTTCATTGATAGCGTTGGAGCCAATGCCTTGCCCGAGTTACCAGAAGTAGAAACCACCCGCCGTGGCATCGCCCCTTTTTGCGAGGGCCAGACCATTACCGGCATTGCTGTGCGGGATGGCCGGTTGCGCTGGCCGGTGCCGGATAACCTCCCGGAGCTGCTGGAGGGTGGCATCATCACAGAGGTGGACCGGCGCGCAAAATACCTTTTGATCCGGGTCTCCGGTACGGCGGTCAGCGGCACCCTGATCGTGCACCTGGGGATGTCCGGGAGCCTGCGGGTCATCACTGACACCAGCGAACCCTTGCGCCACGATCATATCGAACTGACATTGCTGTCCGGCGTCAAACTCCGCTTTAACGATCCGCGGCGGTTTGGCTGCTGGCTGTGGTCAGAAACACCCGACTCCCACCGGCTCCTGGCCAGCCTGGGCCCCGAGCCACTGGCACCGGAGTTCAACGGTCCGCTGCTTTACCGCCAGTCCCGCGGCAAGCAGACACCGGTCAAGTCTTTCATTATGGACAACCACATTGTGGTCGGGGTGGGCAACATTTACGCCAATGAAGCTCTCTTCAAGGCCGGGATACACCCAAAGCGCGCGGCCGGTCGAATCAGTCTGAGCCGCTATCACCGGCTGGCGACTGAAATCCGGGAAACGCTTTCAATGGCCATTCTGATGGGTGGCACTACGCTCAGGGATTTCGTAAACAGTGACGGCAAGCCCGGTTATTTTGCCCAGTCCCTGCTAGTTTATGGACATGGCGGAGAGGCCTGCCAGGAATGCGGCATGACCCTGAAAGAGATCCGGATGAACCAGCGGACCACCGTTTACTGCGGTCAGTGTCAGCGCTAATTTCCTGCCGGGCAGATCAGCCAGACCTGACACCGGACAAATAATGCAACAGAAAAATCGTTTGAAAATACGTAAATATGATTCATAGTTGACACAATGGCTGTTGTGCTGTTGTCACTCCGGCCAACATGTTCAGGAGAAACTAGCAATGAACGGTAAGATTTCCCACATCGTAATTACAGCCCTGGCGGTCTGCCTGCTGAGCTTTTCCTCGGCCGGGCATGCTCAGGCCATCGACGAAAAGCCTACCGCGCTTGCCATGACAGGGGACGCCCTGTTTGCCCGCCCGCTTCTGCTGGCAACCACTGTGGTTGGCAGCGTGGTTTATGTTGTGTCACTGCCGTTTTCGCTGCTTGGTGGTAATGCCGCGGAAGCAGGTGAAACCCTGGTGCTGGGTCCGGCAAAAGCCACGTTCGTTCGCTGTCTGGGCTGCACCCGCGTTGGTCGGAAACAGGAAACAGTTGAGCAGTATTCCGACAACTGATCCGCAAGTTTTCCGGTTGCCATCCGGCCTGTTCTGCGGCAGCCTGACGGTTCATTCGCTTCAGGCTGCCCGTGTTTATGGTGAACTGGCACTCGCTTCAAACGGTGTTCCTCGATATGGACGGAACCCTGCTGGACCTGCATTTCGATAATCATTTCTGGCTCGAACACCTGCCCCGGCGATACGCCGAACATAATAACCTGAGCCCCCAGCAGGCCCGCGAATTCATTATTCCGATGATCATGTCAGAGCGCGGCTCGCTCAACTGGTACTGCACCGATTACTGGAGCAACCGGCTGTCACTGGATATTACCGGTCTGAAAGCTGAAATTGGCGAACGCATCGGCTATCGGCCCCATGTCACCGGATTTCTCGACGCCCTGCGCAATTCCGGCCTGCGCTCGGTCATTGTTACCAACTGCCACCCCGACCCGTTGCATCTGAAGCTGGAACGTACCGGTCTGGCCCAACGCGTTGATGGCATCATCTCCAGCCATGAACTCGGCAAACCCAAAGAAGATCCCACCTTCTGGCGCGATCTGGCCGAATTCGAGCCTTACCGGCCAAATGCCACCCTGATGGTGGACGACAGCTTCCCGGTGCTGGAAAGTGCCCGCCGTGCCGGTATTGGCCAGTGCCTGGCCATACTGGCTCCGGACAGCCAGCAGCCCGCGAATCAGCAACATCCGGAGATTCCCTGCATTCATCATTTTGATGAAATCACACCGGCACTGATGCAACGCACCCCTCTGCCATCAGGAGCCTGAGACCGTTATACTGTGATCAGACCTTCATCAGGTGAGGAGAAATGACGGCCACAACCAATGACGACAACCGGGTACGGCTGGACAAATGGCTCTGGGCCGCCAGGTTCTACAAAACCCGGAACCTGGCCAAACAGGCTATTGAAGGTGGCAAGGTCCACTACAACAGCCAGCGGACCAAGCCGGGAAAACTGGTAGAACCCGGTGCCAGAGTGACGCTTCGGCTTGGCTGGCAGGAGCGCATCATCGTTGTCGATGACATCAGTGACCGGCGCCGGAGTGCCCCCGAGGCACAGACGCTCTATCACGAAACCCAGGACAGCGTGGAACGCCGCGAAGACCTTGCCTGGCAACGAAAAACCATGCAGGCGGCCCAATTACCCCCTGCCCGTCGGCCATCGAAGAAGGATCGCCGGGACATCCAGCGTTTCCGTGAACAGAACGGACTCTGACTGTCCGCCTACTTTCCTACTCATTAGTAAGGAGAAAAAACCATGGCATCCGGGGACCAGTTCCAGCGATTTCTGTTCGAACACAGCCAGGTGCGGGGTGCCTGGGTCAGGCTTGACGAAAGCTATGCCCAGATTGGCGCCCAGGCCCCCTATCCGGAGTCCGTCCGACGGGTTCTGGGGGAATCCCTGGCCGCCAGCGTATTGATGAGCAGCACGCTGAAATTCGAGGGTACGCTGTCACTCCAGGCAAAGGGCGAAGGCCCGGTCAGCACCCTGATGGCGGAGTGCAGCCATGACCGCTTCATCCGTGGCATTGCCCGTTTTGACGAGCATGCCGTCAGTGATGAAAACTTCCAGGCAATGCTGGGCGAAGGCACCATGGCCATTACCATTTCACCGGAAAAGGGACAACGCTATCAGGGTGTGGTGCCGCGGGAAGAGCCCGATCTCGCGGGTTGTCTGAAGGACTACTTTGAACGCTCGGAGCAGATTCCCACCAGCTTTTTCCTGTTTGCCGATGAACACGGCAGCGCTGGCCTGATGCTGCAGAAGCTGCCGGGCACCAGTGGAGAGGACAGAGACCTCTGGGACCGCCTCAACCATCTGGCCAGCACTGTCCAGCCCGGGGAAATGCTCACTCTCGACAGCCAGACCCTGCTTCACCGGCTGTTCCACGAGGAAACGGTTCGGCTTTATGACGCCGAGCCCGTCGCCTTCCGCTGCAGCTGCTCGCGGGACCGGACCCTTGCTGCCCTGGAAGCGATTGGCAAGGATGAATGCTATGACATTCTGCAGGAACAGGGCTCGATCGAAATGGACTGTCAGTTCTGTCATGCTCACTATCGCTTCGATAGAAACGACATTGATCACCTTTTCACCGGGCATACGTTACACTGAGCCTTGTTAAAACTGGTCTGAAAAGCTCAAAACCCGGTCGCAGAGCGGCTTTCAGCGCATTCGTTTTTTACCGGCGACTCTGGCATAATGTCGCGCCTGAACGATCACGCGTACACCCCCGAGGGCGAGGTTGAAGTGAAAAATAGCTATCATGATCTGAGTGCAGCACCACTGGTTGAGCTGGCACTTGCAAGAGGTGAAGGAAAGCTGGCGGCGAACGGCTCACTGGTTGTTGAAACCGGCGCACGTACCGGTCGCTCGCCCATGGACCGCTTCATTGTCAAAGAGCCCAGTACCTCTGACGATATTCATTGGGGCCCGATCAACCGCCCGTTCGATGCGGAAAAATTCGATGCACTCTGGGAGCGGGTCGAGGCGTACATTGCCGAGCAGGACAGTTTTGTCTCCTGTGTGCATGTCGGCTCGGACCCCGAGCATTACCTGCCGGTCAAAATGACCACCGAGACCGCCTGGCAGAACCTGTTTGGTCGCAATCTTTTTATTGTGCCTGACAGCTATAACCCGGCCGACAAGCAGGAATGGCAGATTCTCAATGCCGCCAACTTCGAGTGCAAACCGGAGCGGGATGGCACCAACAGTGAGGGCTGCGTGATTATCAACTTCGCCAAACGCAAGGTGCTGCTGGCAGGCATGCGCTACGCCGGCGAAATGAAAAAGGCCATGTTCTCGGTGCAGAATTTCCTGCTGCCGGAGAAAGACGTGCTGCCGATGCACTGCTCCGCCAATGTCGGCGAAGACGGCGAAACCTGCCTGTTCTTTGGCCTGTCCGGCACCGGCAAAACCACGCTCTCGGCCGACCCTGCCCGCTTCCTGATCGGTGACGACGAGCACGGCTGGGGCCCTGGCACAGTGTTCAATATCGAAGGCGGTTGCTACGCCAAGTGCATCGATCTGAGCCAGAAAAACGAGCCCATTATCTGGGATGCCATCCGTTTTGGCGCCATCGTCGAAAACGTAATGGTGGATCCCAAAACCCGCGAACCGGATTACACCAACGTCAGCCTCACTGAAAATTCCCGCGTCGCCTACCCGCTGGAGCACGTAGAAAAGCGTGTTCCGGAAAACCGCGCCGGAGAGCCATCTCACATTGTCTTCCTGACCTGTGACATGACCGGTGTACTGCCTCCGGTATCCATTCTGAGCAAGGAAGCCGCAGCCTATCATTTCCTCAGCGGCTACACGGCACTGGTAGGCTCAACCGAAATGGGATCATCGTCCAAGCTGAAGGCTACTTTCTCGACGTGTTTTGGCGCGCCTTTCTTTCCCCGCCCGGCGGGCGTTTACGCCGAGCTGCTGATGAAGCGCATGGACGAGTTCGGCAGCAAGGTATTCCTGGTCAACACTGGCTGGACCGGTGGTCCCCACGGCACTGGCGAACGCTTCAGCATTCCCACCACCCGTGCGGTCATTGCCGCTATCCAGGATGGCGATCTTGACGATGCCGAAACCGAGCACCTGCCGACACTGAACCTGGATGTCCCCAAATCCGTGGAGGGGGTCGACAGCAAGCTGCTGAATCCGCGCAATACCTGGGCCAGCGAAGCCGACTACGATGCCAAAGCGGCGGAGTTGATCGGCCAGTTCGTCGAAAATTTCCGCAAATTTGATGTCTCCGATGCCATTGTGAAGGCGGGCCCGAAAGGCTGATCTGTAAGCATCAGCCAAAGCCTGGAAAAGCGCCCTGTCTTCATCGGCACGGCGCTTTTTTCCGGCCTGCAGCATCAGTCGGCCACAGGACACTGGATAAGGGGGCAGGAAAATCCCTCTGACGGAGTCTCCTGAGAGCTCCCGGAAACCGGCAGATCATCGGGATAGCTTCTCAGACCAACCTGATTGGCACAGGCGAGCGCAACCCCGGCCTGAGGTCCACAACCGGCCCGGGCCAGCGCATGAGCCAGATTATTCCAGCCGGACGCCAGCCCGGGGAATTTTCTCACGGTATCCGCATAATACCCGACAGCCTCAACCCATTCCTGCTTGGCAAAAGCAATATTACCCATGCCGAGGCGGGCAGCAGGCTCCTCCGGCCATTGCTCTGCGGCGGCCTGGTAGGCAGCAAAGGCCGCTGCGCTCTGGCTGGTCAGTTCCAGATCATGAGCGGCTTCCAGATAGGGCAGGGGCTGTGCGGTAGCGGGGAAGTCACCCGGAGGCAGAATAACGGCAGACCATTGCCCCGCTCGATCCCAGGTGCGGTAGAACACATTCACGGACTGGCGGTTGGCCCGACGGGTGTCGGTGTGCAGTACCAGCTCTTCTGCTGCCGGGTCGTAGCCGATCACGACCGCAAAATGCCACTGGGGAAACCAGTCAAATCCGAGATTCTGCATTACCAGAACCGGATGACCAGCGTCGATTTCGGCCAGAATAGCAGCAAGATCGGCTGCCAGCGGATACACCAGCAGACCGTATTGGCGGGCAGCAGCGACCAGTTCAACCTTGAGGCTGCCTTGCCGTTCCGGCAGATAAACCCGGGGCACCAGCTGTTCCGGTGTTACCGCAACGTCCTGGCTGGTGAGCATTGAGGCAAGGGCGGCCGGGCCGCACTGATAACGCTGTTGGGGAAAGAAAGGAACAGCCAGCCGAACCGGTGCCTCGCCGCCCTCATTATCGGCACCACCGGTCCTGTCCGGCCAGGGCGGAATGCTGGCGCAGCCGGCCATCAGCAGAACCAGGGCGCCGGTCAGCGCCCTCATTGACACGGTCAAAGCCTGGCTAGCGAATACAGTTGACGAAGCTGAAGATATTGGTGGCGCAGAGCATGTCCGTGATAATAAATACCAGCAGGAAAAGCACGATGACACCCACCACGTCCTGACCAACCGGCGCCTCCGCCAGCTGATTATTGAAATCCGCCAGCTCCGACGGCGTCAGGCTCTGGATGCGGTTTTCCAGCTCTGACTGATCCACACCCATGGTGCTGAGCGCTTCCTTCACATCCTGACGTTCCAGCATGGACATCAGTGACTGGCGATCCACTTCGGCCCTTTGTTCGCTCAGCACCTCACCCGTGCCAACGACACCCGCAACCGTCGTGCTCGACCAGGTCGTGGCAAGAGCCATGGCGAGGATCATGAACAGGGAAATCTGACGCAGGTAAACTCTGATCGACTGCATTGACACTACCTCCTGGATCGGACTGTTTGACGGAATGATTCTTCACCCTCCCGTCAGATTATCAGAGAAGCCGCTCGGAATCTGTTACTTGCAGGAGAGGCAAGCCTGCCAACTGCCAACCTTTTGCTGATCTGCAAACATTATCGCTCACCTCGCTGAATTCACTTGGGGTCGGGGTTTGCGCATTTGACCGCGACCCGCTATAGCTTTCCGGTGCCGGCGCCTCTAACGCGCCCTCACCCTTAGCCACCCGGAGAGATAGCTATGCGCAAACCCGAACTGGCCGCTGCTGTGGCCGACCAGACCGGATTGACCCGCGACAAGGCCAGCGAAGTAATCACCATATTCACTGATGAGATCTCGGCGGCTGCGGCCCGTGGCGAAGACGTCACACTGACTGGTTTCGGCACCTTCAGCATTCGTCAGCGGGAGCCCAGAGAGGGCCGTAATCCGCAGACTGGTGCAAGCATTCGCATTCCTGCAAGCAAGACGGTCGGTTTCAAGCCAGGCAAGGCGCTGAAAGCTGCTGTCCGTTGAGGCTGACGGGGATTTCACCCCGGTTCAGAGGACCAGGCCGTCTCTCCGCCGCAAAGGGTAAGGCGAACCCTTCCGGGCAATGACTCTGCGGGAAAGGGGTGATGGAGGCCGGCCGAGCAAAGATTGCTGGCCGATGGGGTCCAGGCCATGCCGGTGTCGAATGCGCAAAGATCGGCAGCGGCCCCCGGCGTGATCGCTGCGCTGCGCCCGATCACCGAGGCAGGCCCCTCGGTCAGCGCTTTCAGCAATTGCTGCCGGGTCAGTTCACCACGTTGCACCAACAACAACCCCATGGACAGCGTGGTTTCAATCGTGGACAGGCCGGGCTCGGTGGCTGCCACGGGCGCCTGTTTGGCAGCAGAATCATGGGGCTGGTGCTGACTGGTTATGGCGTCAATCACCCCGTCGCGCACACCGGCAACCAGCGCCTGGCGATCGGTCTCACCTCTGAGGGGCGGCCGAACGTAGTAACGGCTGTCAAAACCCGAGAGCGCCTTATCGGTGAACACAAGCTGATGCATGGCCACGTCAGCGGTTACGGCAATGCCGCGACGGCGGGCTTCCATCAGCATTTCAACGCTACGGGCACAGGACAACTGACTGAGATGCAGGCGCACCCCCGTTTCCTCAGCCAGCAACAGCATTTCCATCACTGCTGTCGTTTCCGCGACTTCAGGAATACCTATAAGCCCGAGCCGGGACGCCACCGGTCCGTCATGGGCATAGCCGTCCGCAGCCAGCGCCCGGTTCTCGGGGCTGAACATCACGGTTAACCCGAACGTTTGCGCGTAGGCCATACAGCGTCTCAGCACCCGGGCATTGCTCACCGTGCGACTACCGTTGCCCATCGCCACACAGCCCGCCGCCGACAGGCCTGCCATATCACTGAGAAGCTCACCCTCCAGCCCCCGGGTGATCGCACCTACCGGCAGTATGCGGACCGCTGACCGCTTGCCGGCTACATCAAGGATCAGATTGGTCACGGCCCCGGAATCATTTACCGGCGAGGTTTCAGGCGAGGCGCACAGTGTGGTGAACCCACCGTGGGCCGCAGCCCGGCTTTCGCTGGCAATATTGCCCTTCTGGCCATTACCCGGCTCTCTCAGATTGCAACAGAGGTCGACGAAACCCGGGCTGATAAGGCAGCCGCTGACATCGATGAACCGATCAGCGCTGGATCCGGAATCCGGGTCGGTTACCGACTCAATCCGTCCGTCACGGATAACCAGTGTCGCCGGTTCATCAGTCGTCGCAAGACGACCGCCAACCAGCGCCAGGCTGGAGGATGGGTCCCCGGTGGTAGTCCTCACGGCACTCTCCTCTGGGCCGCCTGGCGGTTGCGGTCGGCCATCTGGCCACCCATGGCCATGGACATCACCGCCATTCGAATCGCTATGCCGTTGGTGACCTGGTCGAGGATCACCGACTGCGGGCCGTCGGCCACCGCAGATTCAATTTCCACGCCACGGTTTATCGGGCCCGGGTGCATAACGATGCATTCCGGATGAGCCAGTGCCAGCTTTTCCCGGCCCAGACCATAAAGCCGATAGAACTCGCGCTCGCTGGGCAACAGCGCCCCTTCCATGCGCTCCTTCTGCAACCGCAGCATGATCACCACATCAACACCCCTAATGCCTCTCGCCATATCGTACTCGACAGTGCAGCCAAGACTTTCAACATCCGTGGGCAACAGGGTGGCTGGCGCAATCACCCGGACCTCGGCAGCGCCCAGCACCCGCAACGCCCCGATCTGGGAGCGCGCCACCCGGGAATGCAGAACGTCGCCGACGATCGCCACTTTAAGGCCCTCAAAGCTGCCTTTATGCTGACGTATCGTCTGCATATCCAGCATCGCCTGGGTCGGATGCGCGTGCCGGCCATCACCGGCATTGATAATGGCTACGCCGGGGGTCACGCTCTCGGCAATGAAGTGTGGTGCGCCGCTCTGGGAATGGCGAACCACGAACATGTCACTGGCCATGGCCTCGAGATTCAGCAGTGTGTCTGACAGCGACTCGCCTTTTGACGTTGCCGAGGTATTGATATCGAGGTTGAGCACGTCGGCTGACAGCCGTTTGGCGGCAAGCTCAAAGGTGCTGCGGGTACGGGTACTGGATTCAAAGAACAGGTTGACGACCGTGCGTCCACGCAGCAGCGGGACTTTCTTGATGCTGCGCTCGCCCACTTCGATAAAAGAGTCTGCGGTATCAAGGATGTCAGTGAGCAGCGCCCGGTCAAGGCCATCCAGCGTCAGAAAATGGCGTAACTGACCGTCCTCGGTCAGTTGCAGTGATGTGATCGGAGGATCCTGTGCCGTCATTGAGTGCCCGCTGGTGTCATTGTTTCTGGTTTATTCACCGGTTTCCCTGAGTTCGAGATATAACGGCTCCGGGCCACGCAGCTTGACCCGCTGGTTCGGCGCCAGGGCCAGTACCTGACCGGTGACGTCGGGCTGGACCGGCAGTTCGCGCGCGCCAAGGTCAACCAGAGTCGCCAGAATGATACTGGATGGACGACCGTAATCGAAAATTTCATTCATCGCCGCCCGAATCGTGCGTCCGCTCATCAGCACATCGTCGATCAGAACGATATCGCGACCCTCGGTATCGAATGGCAGGCTGGATGGCATGACTTTCGGGTTCAGGCCGACGCGACTGAAATCATCCCGGTAGAACGAGATATCCAGCTCGCCGAGCAGTGCCGGCAAGCCCAGGCGCTCATTTAGCTGTTCCGCCAGCCAGACACCGCCGGTACGGATACCGATCATGACCGGCGCGACGACTCCCCGATGCTCCAGCACTTCGCGAAGGCCGGCTTCCATCCGTTCCAGAAGCTGATCTACATCAGGCAATTGGGTCATTGAATTGCTCCCGGTCGGGTGTCCTGCGATTGCTGGTTGAACCAGGTTTCAAGAATCAGTACGGCGGCCCGGTCGTCGACTCCGTGTTTACCGTAGTTCCGACTGCCGCCTGCTGCCATCACGTCGCCCTTCGCTGCAAAGCTGGTCAGGCGCTCGTCCACCATCTCCACCGCTACATGAAAGCGGCCGTGAAGGCGCTTGCCAAACTTGCGGGCCCGCGCGCACATATCATTTTCAGTGCCATCCATATTAAGCGGTAGCCCCACCACTACCAGATCCGGCTGCCACTCCTGCAACAGCGTTCCGATCTGCTGCCAGTCCGGCAAACCGTCGCTGGCCGGCAGCATGGCTAAGGCCTGGCCGGTACCGAGCATTTCCTGGCCACTGGCCACCCCGATCCGGCGGGTTCCGAAATCAAACGCCAGCACCCGCCTTTGCCCTTGCGGCACCGGTTGCCCGCCCTCAGGCATGACCCACCGAATCACTGAGCTGATTGATATCGATCCCGATGGTCCTGAGCACCGCCTGATATCTGTCGGCCGGCGATGTATTGAAGAGAATATCAGCAGAGGCCTGGCAGTTAAGCCAGGCACTGCTGGATAATTCTTCTTCCAGCTGGCCTTCACTCCAGCCAGCATAACCCAGGCATACCAGGTAATGCTCCGGGCCCAGGCCATAACCGATATCCGCCAGCACATCGCGGGAAGTGGTCAACCAGATACCCGGAGTGACTTCGGCGGTGTTCTGCCAGCTCCTGTCGGGTGTGTGCAGAACAAAACCGCGCTCCTGCTGGACTGGTCCGCCGCCGTATACCGGTACATTAAGTTCGCCGCCCTCCATATCCAGCTGTTCCAGTATTTCACCCAGATGGATATCCAGCGGCTGATTGACCATCAGACCCAAAGCCCCTTCTCCGGAGTGCTCACAGATATAGATCACCGCCCGGTGAAACCGGGGATCCTGAAGATAGGGCGACGCCACCAGAAAGTGATTGCGCAGACTGTTGGGCGATTCCTTTGAAGCCGTCATCCCGAACTCAACCCCTGTTGACCGAATACCCAGGTACGGATAATTTCAAGTTCATCGACATTCTCCCTCAGTGAATCCGGGAACGGCGCAAACGGCGCGGCCATTCTGACAATCCGGATGGCGGCATCGTCCAGCACGGTACTGCCGGAAGATTCCAGAATCGCCAGTTCCTTCACTGTGCCGTCTTTTCGCAGCGAAACCAGAATCCGCGCATTCCCGTAAAGATTCGATTGCCGGGCTTCCGATGGATAATTGATATTACCCACCCGCACCACTTTATCGACCCAGTTGCGCACATAGGCGGCGTTGGTTGATCTCAGTGTAGACGCTGCAGTCACGCGCATCACCCGCGGCTTCCGGGCATAAGCCTGGCGCTGCTGGTCAAATCTCGCTTCCAGGCTGGCAATTTCCAGGCTGCGCTCCATCAGAGTCTGTTTTTCCCGCACCGGGAGCGGTTCTTCAATCTCCGCTTCGGCCGTCTCGGGCTCTGCAGCACTGCGTCGGGCACTGGCTTGCGTGGCCACTACCGACGACTCCTGACGGGCAACAGGCTCGGTCCGGGCAGGCGGCTGCGGCTGGACTGGCTCTATCTCATTGCGGCTGACATCCGATGCCTGCGGCGACGTCATCTCCATCGGCTCTGCTTCCGTGCCACTGCCCTTCTGACTGGTCTGCGCCAGAAAATCAGCTTGTTCCGGATCGGTCTCATCATCAGCCTGGGACAGGGTAATTTCCATGGTCTGCGCTGAAGATCGGGGCGGCTCAGGGGCGAAAGTAATGCCCAGCACGATGATCGCGTGAAGTGCCAGCGCGATAAAAAGCGTGAATGAAAACCGATCGAAGTCGCTGACCTGAACTGCCATTACTGCCTGTTACCCCTTTTGCCAAGATGCCGTTCAATGGCATCCATCAGCAGATCCGAGATATTGATTCCAAACGCCAGATCCAGTTCCCGGATGCAGGTGGGACTGGTGACGTTAATTTCCGTCAGGAAATCACCGATCACATCGAGACCCACCAGGATAAGTCCCTTCTGCTTTATCACCGGCGCTACCCGTTCGCAGATCTCGCGATCTCTTGCCGTCAGCTCGCGGCCTTCACCGCGTCCACCGACCGCCAGGTTACCGCGATTCTCGCCATCAGAGGGAATACGGGCAAGGGCGTAAGGCACTGGCTCACCGTCAATCAGCAGGATTCGTTTGTCACCCTGCCGAATTTCCGGCACATACCTCTGGGCCATGGCCTGATGCGCGCCGTTATTGGTCAGCGTCTCTATGATCACGCCCAGATTGGCATCGTTTTCCTTGATTCGGAAGATCGAACTGCCACCCATGCCATCAACCGGCTTCATGATCACGTCTTTGTGCTCGGCATAGAACTCGCGCAGGCGCTGGGACGAACGCGTCACTATCAGCGGCGGCGTGAGGTCGTCAAACTGGGTGGCAAAGAGCTTTTCGTTGCAGTCCCTCAGGGTCGCGGCCGGATTCACGACCAGAGCACCCTGCTGCTCGGCAGCCTCCAGAATGTATGTGGCCATCAGGAATTCGCGGTCTACCGGCGGATCCTGGCGCATCAGAATGACGTCCAGATCACCCAGAGCGCAATCCCGCGATTCCCCGTATTCAAACCACCTTAACGGATCCATATGTACCGTCAGATCCCGGGTCCGCGCCCGCGCCTGTGCGCCTTTGAGGTAAAGATCGGAAATCTCCATGTACTCGATGGACCAGCCCCGTTCCTGGGCGGCCACAAGCATGGCCAGAGAGCTGTCCTTTTTGAAGTGGATTTTCTCGATGGGGTCCATCACGATGCCAAGCCGGACTTTCATAGTGCCTCGTCTGATATAAAGGTAAAAAAAACCGGAACCGCTATGCAGAGCTCCCCTCACAATAAGTGCTATGCTGTGGTCACCGCTGGTATTGTACCCGCGCAAGTACATTTGGTCACAAAGTTCTACTATTTATACTGGCACTAATACTCTATAAATAAGCGTGGCTTATAGGACAACGTTCACGATTGTGTTAAAAAGCCCGGTCTGAAAATAACGATACGCAGAGCGCAAGGCTGTTGGACAATGGATGATAACTTCGAAAATCTGAAGATCATGGTGATCGACGACAGCAAAACCATTCGTCGAACTGCCGAAACCCTGTTGAAAAAAGTTGGTTGCGAAGTGATTACCGCAACCGATGGCTTTGATGCCCTGGCCAAGATAGCGGACTCCCAGCCCAACATCATATTCGTTGATATCATGATGCCCAGGCTGGACGGCTATCAGACCTGCGCGCTGATCAAGAACAACTCCTCCTTCAGAAAGACCCCCGTGATCATGCTGTCCAGCAAGGATGGTCTTTTTGACAAGGCGAAAGGACGCATTGTCGGGTCGGACCAGTACCTGACCAAGCCCTTCAGCAAAGATGAGCTGCTTAACACTATTCGCCAGTATGTTCCCACCGCGGAACAGTAACCCAGATCCAGCACTGACCTATTGAGGACACCATGGCCCGCATTCTGATTGTTGATGATTCTCCGACTGAGGTTAAGAAAATCTCGACCATTCTGGAAAAACACAAGCATGAGGTGCTGACAGCAGATAACGGAGCCGACGGCGTTGCAAAAGCGCGGGCTGAAACACCGGATCTGGTACTGATGGATGTGGTGATGCCCGGCCTGAATGGCTTTCAGGCTACCCGGCAACTGACCCGGGCTCCGGAAACGGCCTCAATCCCGGTGGTGATTGTCACTACCAAGGATCAGGAAACGGATCGTGTATGGGGCACTCGTCAAGGCGCCAAGGGATACCTGGTAAAGCCTGTTAACGAAGATGACCTGATAAAAACCATTAACAGCCTTAATGGCTGATTCCCAGACGTGGAGTGAGCATGTCTGCCGAGGCCGCCCCTTTTGCCATTCTGACCGATATCGCCCGGCGCAGCCGTGCAATCGCTGCCGGTCTGCCGGAGCAGCAGCAAGCCGTTGAACTCTGGAACGGAATCGGCTTTGTCCTTGGCGGTGAACTCTATGCTGCGCCCATGGGCGAAGTCATCGAAATCCTCCATGTCCCCCGCTATACCCACATACCGGGGGTCCGTTCTTTCATGCTGGGTGCCGCCAACGTTCGCGGCCGACTGCTTCCCCTGATTGATCTCGCCGGTTTTTTTGAGGTGCCCAGCTCATCACGCAACTATCGTGATCGCCGGGTACTGGTTGTGGAACAGGGAGACGTGTTCAGCGGCCTGGTGGTGGACAGTGTATCCGGGATGCAGTATTTCGCCGTCGACAGCCATGTGGCATCGCCACAGGGTGTTCCGGCAAGCGTACAGCCGTTTGTCAACGGCGGCTATGAACGTAACGAAGAAGTCTGGAAAGTGTTTTCCGCCGCCGATCTGCTCGACGACCAACGCTTTCTGAATGTAGCGCAATGGTAGGGGGAATGACAGCAGCTACCCCCAGCTTTCTGCCGAGCGCCCGCAGGAACCGACTTACGACTATCAAGATGAAGAAAAGGCCGGGAGCCAGACAATGAAAAATAGAGCCGGAAAACTCGGTATGGGGCAGGGAGGCAACAAGCTTGTTGCCTTCCTGATCGTCACACTGATTGCATTGACCGCCCTGCTCGTTGCAGTACTGTTCATCCTTAACCGGGACAGTCAGCACGATCAGCAATACATCGCTCATACGGCAGAACTGCGGGTGCTATCCCAGGAAATCGCAAAGAACGCGACGGAGGCCGCCGACGGTACTGCCTCTGCCTTCGACGCACTCAGGCGCTCAAGGGACGAGTTTGGTCGGCTCTGGGGCTACCTGATTAACGGCAACCCGGACACCGACCTGCCACCGAGCGAGCTCGCCCAGAACAGCGACGTCCAGCAGACCTGGGAGACAGTCCGTGACAATGCCGACAGCATCCTGTCAACTCGCGACACGGTGCTCGGCCTTCACGACGTGGCGCAGACGCTGAACGAAACCATTCCCCAGCTTCAGGTGGAATACGACGACATCGTCCAGATTCTTCTGGAGAATAACGCACCCGCCGAACAGATTGCCCTGGCACAGCGCCAGTCCCTGCTGGCAGAGCGGATCGTGCGTTCAGTCAACAATGTATTGTCCGGTGACGAAGACGCGGTGATTGCCGCTGACCGTTTCGGTCGCGACGCCAACCTTTTCGGCCGGGTATTCAATGGCCAGGTGAACGGCGATCCGGCAATGGGCATTTCCCGGGTTACTGACGACGACGCCCGCTACGGCCTGGAAGCCGTTGGGGAACTGTTCGAGTTCGTGTCCCAGAACGTGGACGCCATTCTTGAAGCCTCTCCCGACCTGTTCAGGGTGCGTACTGCCGCCAGCGATATCTTCCAGGACTCGCAGGTTCTGCTGGACGAGCTGTCAGTGCTTGCCGACAGGTTTACCGGCCAGGTCGGTTCCCGCTTCATCAATCCGACCCTTGCTTTCTTTATTCTGGCAGCAATGATCGGCATTGTTGCGATAATCGGTGTCGTGCTCTACCGCGAAGCCCAGGAACGCCTGGCCAAGACCCAGGAACAGAACGAACAGAACCAGAATGCGATTCTGCGCCTGCTGGACGAGCTGGCCGACCTGGCTGATGGTGACCTGACAACGGAGGCCACGGTTACCGAGGACTTTACCGGTGCCATCGCCGATTCCATCAACTACGCGATCGACCAGATGCGCGGACTGGTGCAGGCGATCCGTGGTACTGCCGTGCGGGTGGCATCAGCTGCCCAGGAGACCCAGGCCACAGCCAAGCACCTCGCCGACGCTTCCGAACACCAGGCCCAGGAAATTGCCGGCGCTTCTGCGGCGGTTAACGAAATGGCGGTATCCATCGACCAGGTGTCTTCCAACGCCGCTGAATCCTCCGCGGTTGCCGAAAGGTCCGTTGCGATTGCCAAGAAAGGCGCGGAAGTGGTGCAGAATACCATCCGCGGCATGGACAACATCCGCGAGCAGATCCAGGAAACCTCCAAACGGATCAAGCGTCTGGGTGAATCCTCCCAGGAAATCGGCGACATTGTATCGCTGATCAACGACATTGCCGACCAGACCAACATCCTGTCCCTGAACGCGGCAATCCAGGCCTCCATGGCCGGTGACGCCGGCCGGGGCTTCGCGGTGGTTGCGGACGAGGTACAGCGCCTTGCGGAACGTTCCTCGGCCGCCACCAAGCAGATTGAAGCGCTGGTTAAAACCATCCAGTCGGACACCAACGAAGCCGTTATCTCCATGGAACACACCACTGCCGAGGTTGTCCGTGGTGCCCGCCTGGCGCAGGACGCCGGTATCGCGCTCGAGGAAATCGAGAACGTATCCATGTCGCTGGCGGAACTGATCCAGAACATCTCCAACGCCGCGCGTCAGCAGTCGTCTTCTGCGGCTCATATTTCCAACACCATGAACGTCATCCAGGAAATCACCTCGCAGACGTCCTCCGGTACCAACGCTACGGCGAAGTCTATCGGTAATCTCGCCGAGATGGCTTCCGAGCTGCGGTCCTCGGTTGCCGGTTTCACGCTGCCGGACGCGGACACGACTGATCAGGAAGAAGAGGAAGACGACGACGTTCCGGTGGTTAGCTGACATTGAACCCGAGGCCGCTGGCAGTTTATGGCTGAGACCCGCGACGACCTGTCGACCGCTGACGGTATCTGGTCCCTGCGCCGACTCCCGGAGATGGACGAGGCGCAGTTCAGCCAGTGGCAGACTCTGCTGGAGCACCGGACCGGCATGGCGCTGACCGAGAGCCGCAAGTCGTTTCTCGAAACCAATCTCGGGATACGCATGCGGGAAATAGGCTGCAACAGTTACCAGGCCTATTACGAACAGATTGTTTCTGGTCCCGACGCCATCGTTGAGTGGGCCACGCTGGTTGACAGGTTGACTGTTCAGGAGACGCGCTTCTTCCGGGACGAGGATGCGTTCCGGCTGGTATCGGATTACGTGATGACCCGGCCCCGGGAAACGCTCAGGAAACGTCCGCTGGAGGCGTGGAGCGTGGGTTGCTCGACGGGAGAGGAGGCCTACACCCTGGCCATGATCCTGAATCAATGCATGGAAGCTCTGGCGCTGAAACCTCTGTTTGGCGTCACCGGGTCCGACATCAGCAAACCGGCCATCACCAAGGCCAGGTCGGGGCTGTTCAGCGCCAGAAAGCTGACCAGCATAGACAAGACCATGAAAAACCGGTATTTCCGCCCGGCACAACGGAATACTGTCGAGATTGTTGCAAGCATCCGGGATCGGGTGTGTTTTACCCATCTGAACGTGCTGGACCTCAAGCACGCGCCGATGCACGGAGTGAACATTATTTTCTGCCAGAATCTGCTGATTTACTTTCGGCGCTGGCGCCGCAGAGAGATTGTAAAACGGCTTGCAGAAAGACTGGCGCCCGGGGGGCTGCTGGTGCTGGGGCAAGGGGAACTGACCGACTGGCATCCCCCTGGCTTGCAGAGGGTGCCCTCGGAACATGTGCTGGCGTGGATCAAACGCCAGCCTGACGAAGAATAACCGGAGTGGTTATGGGCAATCACCATGACAGCATCGCCCTGGACTGGGTTCGCGGCGAAATACAGGACACGCTGACCCAGAGCCAGCAGGCCCTGGAAACGTTCGTCGACAACAGGGACGATAAGGCACGGTTGCGCTTCTGCCTGAACTATCTTCACCAGGTTCACGGCACCCTGCAGATGGTTGAGCTTTATGGCGCAGCTCTGCTGACCGAGGAAATGGAGAAGCTGACCCAGGCGATCCTCAACAACAACCTGACCAACACCGACGATGCGGTGGAAGTATTGATGCAGGCAATCCTGCAGCTTCCCCAGTACCTTGAGCATCTGACCAGCAGCGAGGACGATTTCCCGCTCATTCTGCTACCGTTGCTGAATGACCTCAGGGCCGTTCGTGGTGAGCCACTGCTGTCAGATACATCGGTGTTCAAGCCGGATCTTTCCCCGGCCCAAAAGGGTGCTCCGGCCAATGTATCCCAACGTCTTCAGGACCCCAAGGTTCGGGGCCACCTCCGCAAGCTGCGGCAGATGTTCCAGTTTGCGCTTGCGGGCGTGGTACGCGAGGCCGATCTGGATGCGCATTTCGATTACATGCAGAAGGTTATCGACCGGCTGATCCGGCTCTGCAGGAACACGCCCCGCGGCGAACTCTGGAAGGCGGCAGGCGGGTTTGTCGAGACCCTTCAGGAGCGGGTCAATCCGGTCAATGCAGCTGTGAAATCACTCTTGCGTGAGCTGGATGCGGATATCCGCAACCTGACCGATGACCGCAATGATATTCTCCGGCAGGCCGCGCCAGAAGCCCTGCTGAAACACCTGCTCTATTATGTTGCCCGCGCCAGGGAGCTTGATACCAGCCGGGTAAAAGCGCTACGCGAGGCCTATGGCCTGTCCCATGCGCTGCCATCGGACGACGATGTCAACATTGCCCAGGAGCGCGCTTCGGGTCCCGGTCGGGATGCTATTCATTCCGTGGTCAATGCACTGAATGAAGAACTGGCCAGGCTCAAGGACCAGCTCGACCTGTTTGTCCGGTCCAGTAGCCGACAGAACGAGGAACTGGACGAACTGCTGCCCGGCCTGCGTCAGATTGCCAACACCCTGGCGGTACTGGGTCTTGGCATTCCGCGCAAGGTGGTTACCGAGCAGATCGAACTGGTGGAAAAACTTTCCAGCCAGCAGGATGTGGTCGACGATGGCACCATGATGGACATTGCCGGCGCGCTGCTTTATATCGAAGCCAGTCTGGCCGGCCTCGACAGCGACCGCAAACCGGATAGCGGCCAGGCCGGCAAAGACTCGGATCCTGTCAATCCTGCCTCCCGCGAGCTGGGGCAAGCCAGCAGTGCTCTGCTGCGCGAATCCCGTAACACCCTGGAGCAGGTGAAATCCGCCGTCATCAATTTCATCGCCTCGCAATGGGAAGCCCGCGAAATTGAACATGTTCCCGGCCTTTTACACAGCATCCGCGGCGGACTGGCGCTGATCCCGCTGGACCGTGTTGCTGACATGCTTGCCTCCGCCGAGCGCTATGTGACGGATGTACTGCTGGGCGGGAAACAGATCCCCGACTGGAAACAGCTCGACACTCTGGCTGATGCCATAACCAGCATTGAGTATTATCTTGAACGTGTGGCGGATGGTATTGGTGACAACGAAAGCGTGCTCAGACTGGCCGAGTCCAGCTTGCGGGAACTGGGCTTCCCGGTCGGTGAGGAGCCCACATGGGAACATCCGTCAGATATCGCAGACCTGCCTACCATCAGCCCGGAGGCGCCCGTCGAAGCCGGAAATGGCTCGGCCAAAGCCTCCGATACCGAATTGCTGGATGATGAAATTCTCGGCATATTTATAGAGGAAGCCGAGGAGGTACTTGAAACCATTGATGAATTCTACCCGCGCCTGCGCCAGAGCCCGGATGACCGCGAGGCGCTGACAGAGGTCAGACGCGCATTCCATACTCTCAAAGGCAGTGGTCGCCTGGTGGGAGCCTCCAGCATTGGCGAACTGGCCTGGTCCGTTGAAAACCTGCTGAACCGGGTAATTGACCAGACGCTCAAGCCTACCGATGACATGTTCAGACTGATCGACCAGGTTCACTCCCGCATTCCGTCGCTGATTCAGGAATTCCGCAACGGCGAGTCGACTGGCGATGTCCAGGCCCTGATCGAACGCGCCGAAGCCCTCTCGACCACACGCAAAACAGACAGTGAAGGCGCGGCGGTACAACCTGCTGCCGATGACGCCCGGGAACCGGACAGCGACAGTGAAGACGAGCTGATTGATGATGAAATCCTGGAGATTTTCAACGAAGAAGCCGGCGAGGTCCTGGAAACTATCCGGCAATACCTGCCGGCCCTGTTAAGGAATCATGAAGACCGCACTGCCCTGTCCGAACTGCGGCGGGCATTTCACACCCTGAAGGGCAGTGGCCGCATGGTGGGCGCGCTTGTTGTTGGTGAGCTTTCCTGGTCGGTTGAAAATATGCTCAACCACGTGATCGACGGCACCCTGTTCATGAACGACGACATTGCCGCCGTGCTGGACGAGGTCTCGGCCGAGCTGCCCGGGCTGGTTGAGGATTTCGAAAAACAGCGGCCGCCATCCACCGACACAGCGGCTCTGGAGGCAAGAGCCCATGCCCTGGCGAGCGGAGATATCCCCGATACCAGTGCGATGCCGGAATCCGGACCGGACCAGGCCACGCCGGTGGCGGATAGCACGAGTGGCAGACCAGAGCCGGCGGCTGAAACGGCGGAACCGATTGATCCGGTACTGCTGGAGATTTTCGAGAGCGAGACCGAAGCCCATTTACAGACCCTCAAAGACTTTCTCGAGGCTACCGGTGACAAGTCCAGTGTTGCCTATACCGATGATCTGTCCCGGGCACTGCATACCCTGAAGGGTAGCGCCCAGACCGCGGGCATTGGTCCGATTGCCAGGGTCATTACGCCGCTGGAACGGTTTGTCAAGGAGGCCCGGGCCCAGAACCACAGGGCCGACCGTGACGTCATCAAGCTGATTGAACAGGCCTGCAGCTTTATCACCGAGGGACTCGGTCAGATCGCCGAAAATCCTCAGTCGGAACTTCCCGGAACCGATGCATTCCTGCACAAGCTCGAAGCGGTGGCCAATGCCACGCTGCAAAGCGCCACATCGGAGCACGATGAGGCCCGGCCCCGCACCAGTCCGCAGCTGGTTCAGCTGTTTCTGAACGAAGGGCTGGATATCCTGCTCGACGCCGATCGCATTCTGGATGAATGGGCAGCCCAACCTGACAGGACCAGGCCCCGCGACATTCTCAGAGAAGAACTGAGCCGGCTCACCGACGGCGCCCGAAAAGCCCAGCTACCCGATGTGGCAGAGCTTTCCGAGACAATTCTCCGGGCCTATGAGCGCACCGCATCAAGCGCATTGCAGCCCGATGAAGACTATTTCTTCATTGTCCGGGCGGCCCATGAGCACCTGATCAACATGATGGATCAGGTCGCTGCCGGGCTGGCAACAGAGTTCAGCAAACCCCTGATTGAAGACCTGGACTCCCTGGCAACGGGGCAGCCGGCTGCGCCGGAACCTGCCAATAAGCTCGATCCGGAGTCCAGCGATGCCCCCGGGGCGACTGACCACAGCCCCGCTAGCGAGGTCGGGCTGCCCGGAGATAGCGTTGCAGCAGACAGCAAAGTACCGCCATTGCCTGAAACAGATGAGGAAATGGATGACGAACTCGCCGCCATATTCCTTGAGGAAGCCCGTGAGCTGATCGACAGTACGGCTGATTCCCTGCAAAGCTGGAGTGAACACACCGGCAACACCGAACTTTTGCAGCTTTTGCAACGGAACCTGCACACCCTGAAAGGCGGCGCCCGGCTGGCCGATATCTCCCCTGTTGGCGACCTCTCCCATGAGCTGGAAAGCCTGTTCGAAGGCCTCACCGAAAACCGCCTGCCGGTGACCAGCTCACTGTCGGATCTGCTTTTCCGCTGCCACGATCGTCTCGCGGGTATGGTGGAAGCTCTTGAACAGCAGGAGGCTCCCCGCCCGGCACCGGATCTGATCAGTGACATCCGCGCCTACATGGACAGCGTAACCGGAGCCGGGCCAGTCACCGGTGTCAGCACTCAGTATGGTGTTTCAGACGACCAGCAACTGCCCATACCCGATAGCGGAGAGACCGCGCCGGAACCGGACTATCACGATCCAGCACAGTCAGAATCACCGGCAGAACCAGACCGGGACGAACTGAAAGCCGCGGACCTGTCCCACCTGGACCCGGAACTGGTAGAGATTTTCCTCGAAGAAGCTTACGAGCTGATCAATTCAACCGGCAGCTTGCTTCAGACCTGGACCGAAAACCCGTCCGACCGGAATGTCGCAGCTGAATTGCAGCGGGATGTTCACACCCTCAAGGGCGGTGCGCGAATGGCGGGAATTAACGCCATTGGTGATCTGACCCATGTGCTCGAAGACCTGTTCGAAAAAGTGGCTCAGGGCCAGCTGGACGCCAGTGCGGGCATGAATAACCTGTTGTTTGCCTGTCACGACCGGCTGGCACAGATGGTAGAGGAAGTGGCCACTGGCAGGCCCTGCCCGCCAGCCCACGAACTGGTGCACAGGATAAAGGCCATTCTGGCGGGGCAATCCGTTGATGCGGAAGGACCGGAACAGACTCCCACACTGGCAGGAGCCATGCCGGATCCCTCCGCCAATGACCTGGTCGGTATCTTCCTTGACGAAGGACTGGAAATTCATGAGGCCATTGGTGAATGTCTGGCCCAGTGGCGCGATGACCCTCACGAACTGCAGGGCGTCACCCAGCTCCAGCAGGAACTGCGTACGCTCAGAGGCGGTGCCCGGCTGTCGGACCTGGACCCGGTTGCTGAACTGGCCGGGGTCTGGGCCGACGCACTGGACCCGCTGATCGCAGGTGTCGGCAACCAGAACGACCTGCTGCAACTGAGCGAACAGGCCCAGACCACACTCCGTCACATGCTCACCAGCATTGAAGAAGGCAACAAACCGGTGAGCAATGTGGAGCTGACCAGGGCCTTTGAAAGCTCTCACAGAACGGCTGAGGCCGTCGACTCCCCGGGGCTGGAACAGACGGCCGAGAGTGAAGCCGTTGATGCGGAAGTGCTGGAAATCTTCCTCGAGGAAGCGGACGAGATTCTCGAACAGCTCGAGCAGCTGCTCAGCGACTGGTATAAGGATCTGTCGAACAGCCATTTCAATCTGGAAGCCCAGCGTGCCCTGCATACGCTGAAAGGGGGCGCACGCCTGTCGCAGTTGTTTGCCCTGGGTGACAAGGCCCATGAGATGGAAACCCGGCTGATTGATCTGGGCGGGAACAAGCCGGATGAGGACAGCTGGAGATCCATCCAGGCCGACCATGAGGGTATAACCGCCCTGGTCAACGACATCCGTCAGCGTTTCGAGAGTACCGGCACGGTGCCACCCATAGCCGATGCGGAGGCCGCCCCGGCTTCTGCCGTTCCCGGGCCTGAGGCGAAAACACCCGCTGCCAGCGCACCAGCACACCAGGCCGATAAAGCAGCGGCCCCGGCCCCCAAACGATCATCAAAGAAGGCGCCCGCGGAACGGACCCGGGCTCGGGCTGGAGCCCAGCGCACGCCTCAGGAAACCATCCGGGTATCCGCTCCGCTGCTCGACGAAATGGTTAACCTGGCCGGTGAAACCAGTATTACCCGTGCCCGCCTTGAGCAGCAAACCAGCGATTTCAGTCACAACCTTGACGAAATGACCGCCACCATCGAGCGGGTTCGTGAGCAGCTGCGCCGCATGGAGATCGAGACCGAAACCCAGATTCTGTTCCGTGCCGAGAAAGAACACGGGCCGGATTACGGCGACGACTTTGATCCACTGGAGATGGACCGCTATTCGGCCATTCAACAGCTATCCCGGGCCCTGACCGAGTCAACGTCTGACCTGGCCGACCTCAGGGAAACCCTGTCTGACCGGGTAAGAGACACCGAAACCCTGTTGGTGCAGCAGTCACGGATCAATACCGAACTGCAGGAAGGTCTGATGAAGACCCGGATGATTCCATTTGCCTCCATGGTGCCAAGACTGCGCCGGATTGTGCGTCAGATCAGCGGTGAACTGGAGAAAAAGGTCGAGTTCGACGTTCGCAACCCCGAAGGTGAAATGGATCGCAACATTCTCGAGCGCATGGTGGCGCCGCTTGAGCACATGCTGCGAAATGCCCTCGACCATGGCATCGAGAAACCTGCAGATCGCAGAAAATCCGGTAAACCTGAAACCGGCGAGGTGACGCTGTCGCTGAACCGTGAGGGTGGCGACGTGGTGCTGCGGATGATTGATGACGGCGCCGGTATTCCCGCCAACGTCATCCGCGACAAGGCTATCCGCCAGGGCATGCTGGATCAGAACGAGGAACTGAGCGAGCGGGAAATCCTGCAGTTTATACTGCAGCCCGGCTTCTCTACCGCCCAGCAGGTCACCCAGATTTCCGGCCGCGGTGTCGGCATGGATGTCGTTGCCAGTGAGATCAAGCAACTGGGCGGCAGCCTGGATATTGACTCCACCGTCGGCAAGGGCACTGTCTTTACCGTTCGCCTGCCATTCACGGTATCGGTCAACCGGGCACTGATGGTCTCTACCGGCGAGGATTTCTACGCCATCCCGCTGAACACCATCGAAGGTATCGTGCGGGTCAGCAGCTATGAGCTGGAAGAGTATTACAAGCCTGAAGCCCCGCTTTACGAATACGCAGGTCAGAATTACCGGCTGCAGTATCTCGGCAGCCTGCTTAACAGTGACAATCACCCGAAACTTCAGGGTCAGGCCCTGCCACTGCCGGTAATACTGGTTCGTGGTGCAGAGCAGCCGATGGCCCTCCAGGTAGACAGCCTGATGGGCAGTCGCGAAATCGTGGTCAAATCCCTGGGCCCGCAGTTCGCTACCGTCCGGGGCGTGTCCGGCGCCACTATTCTGGGTGACGGCAACGTGGTGGTGATCCTTGACCTGCCAGCGATGATCCGCTCCGATATCCTGTCCGAGCGTCAGCGCCTGGCCAGCCTGGAAGATGCCAAAGAAGCCAGCCGCAAGGCAGGGCAGGTTACGACCGTCATGGTTGTGGACGACTCGGTAACCGTACGCAAAGTGACTTCGCGTCTGCTTGAGCGCAATGGAATGGAGGTGGTGACCGCCAAAGACGGCCTGGATGCGGTTGCCCAGCTGCAGGGCAACCGGCCGGACATCATTCTTCTGGACATCGAAATGCCCCGGATGGACGGTTTTGAAGTCGCAAGCTTCGTCAGACATGATGACGCTCTGAGGGAAACACCCATATGCATGATTACCTCCCGTACCGGTGAAAAACACCGGGAACGGGCACTGTCCATTGGTGTTAATGAATACCTTGGCAAACCCTTCCAGGAATCGGAGCTGCTCCAAACCATCAAGCGGCTGACCGGTAACCAGTAATGGCCAGCGCGTCAGAACGACCACAGGTGGGAATTGTTTCTGACATTATCCTGCAACGTCATCGTCTCCAGGACGCCACGAACCGGTTCGGCCTGGAGATCTGTTTTTCCGGTGATCCGGCGAAGCTGATGGCATACCCGGACTTTCCGGATGCCAGCCTCTGGCTGATTACGCTGGAAGATGAGGCGGATCACCCCCAACTTTTCGACCACATTCTGGAAAATACCGAAGCGCCGGTTCTGTTCGGACTTGATACCGCACCCAGTGCCGGCTCCACCGACTATTTTCGCTGGGAACGGCGATTGCTGGACAAACTGGAGCAATCGCTGGGTCATCTGGAAAAGCTGGATTCCGCCGCTACCATCGAGAAACTGGCCGAGGAGCCTGCCCGAACAACCGGTGCACCAGCCTTACCCTGCTGGATCCCCCCGGCCGCACCCAGTTCCATTGCCGACGAGATCTGGATCCTGGGAGCGTCGCTTGGAGGGCCCGCAGCCGTCAAGACCTTCCTCGACAACCTGCCGGCGGATCTGCCAGTGGGATTTGTCTATGCTCAGCACATTGATGGCAATTTTACCCGGGTTCTGACCCGGGTTCTGGGCCGCCATGCCCATTATCAGCTAAAAACAGCCGAATCCGGCTACCGTATCCGCAATGGCGACGTGGTGCTTATGCCAGTCGAGCATGAGTGGACGCTCGACAGCGACGGCGCACTGGAGCAGCGGGACAAGCCCTGGCCGGGACCCTACGGACCTTCCATCGACCAGGTTCTGCTGAATCTGGGTGACCACTATAGCGACAGGTGCAACGCCATTTTTTTCTCGGGAATGGGAAATGATGGCGCCATTGCCGCCCCGTTATTGAAGGCCTATGGCGGCCGGGTCTGGGTTCAGGAAAGCACCAGTTGCGACAACAGTTCCATGCCCGACTCTGTCGCCGCTACCGGATGCGCCGGATTCTGCGGAACACCAGAGCAACTTGCCCGGGAACTGGTCAACACCATTGAAAAATCCTGCTTGCTGAAAAGCCGCGAGCAACCGGATTCCGCCTGAGGAACGATGTAATGAAAGACGATACCGAGACTCTCTCCTGCGTCATGATCCCGATGAACGACCGACAGTTGTTGCTGCCGAACGTTTCCATCGCCGAGGTAGTGGATTACGCCGGTACCCCGGCGCCAGCCAACGCCCCCGGCTGGCTGGCAGGAACGCTTAACTGGCGCGGCCTGAGCCTGCCTATAATCTCCTACGACGGGGCCAACGGCGGCAAGGTCACCTTACCTGCTGGCAGTCGTGGCCGGATCGTTATCCTGAATACCATTGGTGACCATCACAGCAGGGTTCCGTTTATGGCGCTGGTAACTCAGGGCATTCCGAGTCAGACCCGGCTTGGCGCGAGTCAGATCAGGCAGATTGAGGGGGAGACCGGTTCAGCCGACCTGATGAGAGTCCAGGCAGACGGCGAAACCGCTTTTATACCGGACCTGGCTTTCCTGGAATCCCTCGCTGCAGAAGCCCCACAAAAATAACCCATGGCCCCGTCGTGGGCACTGGTGAGGGTGAATGTTATAATGTTCTACATTTGCCAGGAACCCGCCAATGTCAGCCAGCGCACTTCCCTACCGCCAGCATAATCACGACGCCTGCATTGCCGACGCCCTGGCGGACGCAAAGTCCATCTGCCAGCGCCATAACGCCCGGCTGACTGCAGCGCGGGAGCGGGTACTGGAACTGATCTGGCAATCCCACCGCCCGCTGGGCGCCTACGATGTACTGGCAATGCTGGCCAGGGACGGGCATAACGCAGCACCACCAACGGTCTATCGCGCTCTGGATTTCCTCCAGCAGTATGGACTGGTCCATCGCATTGCGTCCCTGAACGCCTTTGTCGGCTGTTCCCACGCTGGCATCCGCCACCAGGGCATGTTCCTGATCTGTCATCGCTGCAGTAACGTGCTGGAACTTGCGGCCCCGGCGGTTTCCGAAGTCATTGACGACGCCGCCTCCGACGTCCGCTTCCGGCCCGATAATGTTACGGTGGAAGTGTCCGGTCTCTGTCCGGCCTGTGCGGATGCAGCCCATGAGTGAAGCCCTCGCAACCCTGCAGCAACTGACCGTAGCGTTTGATGGACGCGCCATTGTCGATCGCGTTGACCTGGCCATTTACCGGGGCGACATTATTACCGTAATCGGCCCCAATGGCGCCGGTAAAACCACCCTGATCAAGGCGATTCTCGGTATCCAGAAACACCAGCAGGGTTCCCTGATATTGCAAACCGGACTGACCATTGGTTACGTGCCGCAGCATCTGACGCTTGAGCCAACCCTGCCACTGAGTGTCCGTCGGTTCATGCTACTCAGCGGGCAACCACTCGCTGGCTGTATTGATTCCCTGGGCAAAACCGGCGTGGAGCATCTGATAGACGCCTCCGTGCATCATCTTTCCGGCGGTGAAAAGCAGAGGCTGCTGCTGGCCCGGGCACTGGCGAGAAAACCCGACCTCCTGGTTCTGGATGAACCGGCCCAGGGCGTCGATATCAATGGTCAGGCGGCGCTTTATGACCTGATCCGCGACCTCCGGGACCAACTCAACTGCGGGGTGCTGATGGTTTCCCACGACCTGCACCTGGTGATGGCCGCCACGGACAAGGTGATCTGCCTGAACCAGCATATTTGTTGCAGCGGGTATCCGGCAGACATTTCCCATGATCCGGCGTTTATCGAAACCTTCGGTCGACCCGTTGCCGAGAGCCTGGCGGTCTACCACCATAACCATAACCACAGCCACGATCTCCACGGTGATGTGATCAACAAAAGCCAGGGCCACTCTGACCAAGGAAGCTGCGGCCATGCCCATCATTGATGCGCTGTTGAATGATTTCTTCTGGCGGGCGTTGCTTGGCGGCCTTGGCGTTGCCCTGGTGGCGGGCCCGCTGGGCTGCTTTGTGGTCTGGCGCCGCATGGCCTATTTCGGGGATACCCTCGCTCACTCTGCCCTGCTGGGTATTGCCCTGAGTTTTCTGATCAGTGTTCCGATGAACCTTGGCGTGATTGTCACCTGCGTGCTGCTGTCCATTGTGCTGGTATTGTTTCAGCGCAGCCGTGTGCTGGCGACCGATACCCTGTTGGGCATTCTCGCCCACAGTGCGCTGGCGATTGGCCTGGTCGCCCTGAGCTTCATGCCTGACATCCGCTTCGATCTGACCGGCCTGTTATTCGGCGATCTGCTGGCCATGAGCCGCACCGATCTGCTATGGATCTATGGTGGTGCCGGCGTAATCCTGACCCTGCTGGCACTGTTCTGGCGGGGTCTGCTGATGAGCACCATCCACGCAGAGCTGGCGAAGGTGGAGGGAGTGCAGGTCGAAAGACTAAGGCTGATACTGATGCTGATGTTTTCCATTGTGATTGCCGTGGCCATGAAAATTGTCGGCGTCCTGCTGATTACCGCGCTGCTGATTATCCCTGCGGCTACCGCCCGCAGACTGGCGGGCAATCCTGAACATATGGTCGGTATGGCTGTCGGTTTCGGATGCCTGGCCATCACCGGCGGTCTGTCCATGTCCTGGTTTCTGGACACGCCCGCCGGCCCGTCCGTGGTGGTAACCGCCTTCTGTGTATTTGTTCTGGTTTATGGCAGCGCCAGACGCGCCCCGGCCTGAAACCGGCCATCCCGGAGCAGGGAGACCGGGCACTCGAACTCACTCTATCATCTGCCGGCGACCATGCTAGACTCGAAGAAAGTCCCGTCAGGTAAGCGGGCAACTACTGAAAAGCGGGACTAAGTTGTGAATTCTCCTGGCGCTGCTGGAAAACCCGATACAAACCCGACGCTGACAGTGCTGGGGTTCAAGCATCAGCTCGTTTACCACCTCCATTTCTGGTCGTTTCTGGCCGTTGCCCCCCTGGTCTTGTTGCAGTGGCGCCAGGGTCATCTGTTACTGGCGTCTCTGCTGATCCTGTTCTGCCTCAATGCGGTTGTGGTGATTGTTTTTCTCAGATTCCGCGGCCATTACTTTCTGAAAGGCCGGCTGTTTCCCATTCTTGCGCTGATATGCGCCATCTATTCAACTGCTATTAACGGGCATACCGGTCTTTACTGGGCCTATCCTGCAGCAGCTGCACTGTTTTTCCTGCTTCCCCTGCGGGAGGCCACCGCGTTCAATGTCATATTTCTGGTTGGCATGTCGGTGGTGTCATTCCTCAAGTTTCCGGAAACCGAGTTCTGGCGAATCACCTTCTCACTGGGTCTGACCTGCCTCTTTGTCATGCTATTTGCCTGGCTTGTTGGTCGCCTGCAGATGGAGTTGATGCGCCTCGCCACCAAGGATCCGCTTACCGGGTGCCAGAACAGGTCGCAACTGGCAGATGAACTGAACTCCCAGATCCAGATGCGTGAGCGTTATGAAAGGGTATGCAGCATCATCCTGATCGATCTGGACTATTTCAGGCTGGTTAATGATCGTTGGGGTCATCTGGCAGGCGACCGCGTGTTACAGGAAGTGCCGAGACGGATTCTCAGGCGGCTGAGAGAAAGCGACAAAATATTTCGCTCCGGTGGCGAGGAGTTTGTACTGGTCCTGCCCGGGACCCGACAGAAAGATGCCTATCAGTTAGCCCGGGAATTGCTCACAAGTATAAGCGCAACGCCGTTCGGTGAAGGCATCAAGGCAACCGCAAGCGCCAGCGTGGCAGAGCTCGGCAAAGGCGAAACCTGGTCAGTCTGGCTGAACCGGGCCGACATCGCGCTTTACCAGTGCAAGGAGCGTGGCCGCAATCAGGTGGTCAGTGCGCAAATATTGGAAGATGCGCAGGAGCCGGCACCGGAAATCACGGATGAATCACTCAGGACTCAGTGATGCTCCTTCCAGAAATCACGCCAGACCAGATAAACGATGTTGGAACTCTCGAAGTGCGGATAGTGCCCGACGCCTCTGAGGGTTACCACGTCAGGATCCGGAACAAGCTCCTGAAAACGACGCGCCATGGCAGCACCGGATACAGGATCCGCGACGCCGGAAATCAGCCGTAAAGGCTGCGTCGCATTCTGCAGGGCGCCCACCCAGCGATCACGATGACAACGACGCTCCTCCATAAAACGTATCAGCCGATGGACAACGCCACGGCCGTTGTTGTAGTTCAGCAGGTGCCAGAAGTCTTCCAGGTCTTGAGCCGAGGGCGGGTTGCCCGGTGCGAACAGACGAGTGAGATTGCGCTCGAACGTGCGCCGACCCAACCCCAGGCTGAGCAACCCTCCGACAGGGCTGCTCAGCAATTTCTGAATCAGCAGCGGGCTGTGAACTTCCGGAAACAGGGCGCCATTAAGGAAGCCAACCTGCCGGATGTGAAAGGACAGAACGCCTTCCTGCTCCCGAGCCAGCAATTCCTGGGCCACGCTACAACCATAGTCGTGGGCAAAAAGACTTACAGACTTAAGTCCCAGGCCGGTAATCCAACCCTCAAAAAGGTCAGCCTGATCCTCGATGCTGTAATCGTAAAGCGGGGGCTTGTCAGAAAAACCAAACCCCAGCATGTCCAGAGTCAGAACCTGATGGTGCTGCGCCAGCAAGGGCCAGAGCCGATTCCAGTCCCAGCTGGCGGTGGGAAAACCATGTAGAAATACCACGGGCTCACCCTCTCCTGCCATCCGGCTGAAAATGGCATGGCCACCGTAGGAAAACCATTTGCCGGCCCGCTGCCACTGTTCCAGACTGCCCAAGCCCTGCACAGTGTCCCCTGATGCCCCCGACATTACCTGTTCCATGTGTCAGTCCCGAAATCAGTCTTGACCACAAACTCTAAAGGAAAGCGGCCGCGGCTGCCAGAATGAGCGGGTTAAATTGCAGCTCCGGTCGCCACGAAATGACCGGCTGGTGGTCTTATCCCCTTGAGGTTACGTAAAGATTTCCAACGACAGGGCTGTCATAATCAACCCGAGTTCTCATGAAAGAGAAAATGATGTCACAACACCGGACACCAATATGACCAACAAGCTTGCCGACCTTGCCAATAACTACCAGCAGATCATTGCCGGCGTTGGCGAAGATCCCGAAAGAGAGGGACTGCAGCAAACCCCCATGAGGGCAGCCAAGGCCATGCAGTTTCTGACCCATGGCTACCAACAGACCCTTGAAACCCTGGTGAACAATGCGGTTTTCGAATCCGCGATGGATGAAATGGTGGTGGTGAAAGACATTGAGCTCTACAGCATGTGTGAACACCACCTGTTGCCTTTCATTGGTAAATGCCACATCGCTTATCTGCCCCAGGGCAAGGTGCTGGGCCTGTCGAAATTTGCGCGGATTGTTGATATGTATGCCCGACGCTTCCAGATTCAGGAGAATCTGACCCGCCAGATTGCCGAGGCCATCGAGTCGGTTACCGGGGCCAAAGGCGTCGCGGTCGTCATCGAGGCCAAACATATGTGCATGATGATGCGCGGCGTCGAGAAGCAGAATTCCAGCATGAAGACGTCGGTGATGCTGGGACAGTTCCGTAAATCCCAGGCCACCCGTTCGGAATTCCTGACCCTCATCCGTGACCGCTGAAATTCAGGAGCCTGAACAATGACCAATGCCCGTGCAACTCATGAAGCTACCGTTCGCATCAAGGATCTGTTGCTTCGTCCCTACATTGGGATAAAAGACGACGAAATCAGCAACCAGCAGGATGTACTGATCAATGTGCGCCTGACCTATGACGCCACCGCAGCCATTAACCGTAACGAAATCGGCGCGGCCCTGAACTACCGCACTATCACCAAACAGATCATTGCCCATGTGGATGGCAACCGCTTCGCCCTCCTTGAACGGCTGACCCATGAAGTTCTCACTATTATCATGGAACATCAGGCAGTTACCTGGGCAAGGGTTGAAATCGACAAGCCCCATGCGCTGAGATATTCGGATTCTGTATCTGTAAGCCTTGAGGCGAGCCGACCAGCGGACAGGATTGCCTGAGCCTTCCGGGGGGCAGTTGATTGAAACTGCGCTCTTTAATCACCACGATTACCGTATCAGTTTTCGAGGTACCGATTTATGAGTTCAAATTATCTGACTCAAGAACAGAATGAGCGGTTAAGGCGCTGGGAATTCTGGAATAAGCGTTATTTCATTTTTGCATTTTTCGCACTGACCATCATTCTGGTTTTCAGTAGCCAGCTCGGGCTTTCCAGTGACGATAGCTGGGGTCCTCTCGGCCTGCTGATTGCGGCCCTGGTTACCCCCATTATCATTCTGCAGATGCAGCTGGCCTGCCCCGCCTGTGGGCAGAAAATCGGCTGGCAGGCCAAGTTGATGGCCCCGGACCAGTGCAAGGCCTGTGGCACCTTCCTGCGCTCCAAAAGCTCCTCTTCCTGAAAAAACCTTTGACCTGTGAGTTGCTCACAGGTTTTAAGCTATTCTTAATTTGATACCACGTGGCATTCATTTTGGGTGTCGTTCGTGGTTGGGCTGGGCCTTCTTCCAAAACCCGCTCCTTCGGCACATCCATGTAGCGCTTGGACTCCGCCCCTCAACGCTTATCGCTCCTGCGTCGCGCTGAGGGTCCAGGGCAGGCCATCCTTGGCCAGCCCGTGAAGAGCTGACGCTCTCCACCCATGGCTCCGTACAGTTTTGGAAGAAGGCCCAGCCCAACCACTTGATCAACATTGGGGTGGCTGCCTGGATAATGAAAGTCAAAGAACTAGCTGTTGAAGCCGGGGTTAATCCCGACACCGTCCGGTTCTATACCCGGGAAGGGTTGCTAAGGCCTACCCGGAATCCGGATAACAACTACCAGCAATATGATGCGGAAGATTTACGACGGCTGCGGTTTGCCCGCAAGGCACGGCAACTGGGGTTTTCGCTTCCGGAAATCCGGCAGATTCTGGAGCAGGCCGATGATCACCATTCACCCTGCCCCATGGTCCGGGATGTTTTCGAAGAGCGGCTGGCGCAGGTGGAAGCCGAGATTGCCCAGTTGCAGCAGTTGCGTAACCGGATGACCTCTGCTTTGGCGGCCTGGCAGGATATGCCGGATGGTACGCCGGACGGGCATACAATTTGCCGGCTAATTGAACACTGGGACGAAGTAGTCCCGGAAACAGGTGAATGAGGACGGATACCCGATGAGCAAGAACACCGAATTACACCCGCTGCTGTCGATCTCCGGCGCTTCCTGTCAGGGCTGCGCTCGCAAGATTCGCAGTGCGCTGGAGCCTTTGACCGGGGATGCTGACAGGGTGGAGGTGAATCTCGAGAACCAGACGGTGTCCCTGCCTGACGGCATTGATACCAGCGAAGCCGCCCGTGCCGTCACGGATGCCGGTTACCCCGCATCTCCGATGGCTACTTCCTCCGACACTCACCAGCCACCGGAGAACGATCATTGCCACGCTGAAAAAACCCAACCCGACGCGGATGCCGGGCACAAACCGGAACTGAAAAAAGCCGAAAGTGCCGCCACCGATGACGACCAGATCCATCTGGCAGTAACCGGCGCCACCTGTGCTTCCTGCGTGAATACCATCGAAAAGGCGCTTACCTCAGTGGAGGGAATTACCGGTGCCCATATGAATCTGGCGGACAATACCGCAACGGCCACCGGGCATGCCGATCCGCAGACTCTTATCAAGGCCGTTGAAAGCTCCGGCTACGGTGCCAGCGTGATCGAGGACCCGGACGAGGCCGATGAAAACAAGCAGGAACAGGACCGCAAGCATTACCGAACCCTGCTGGTGAAGATGGCCATCAGCCTGAGCCTGGGTCTGGGCCTGATGATCTGGGGTATGGGTTTTAACACCATGAGGGTGACCGCAGACAACCAGATAACCTGGATTACCCTGGGCATCCTTACCCTGGGCGTGATGATTGCCACCGGCGGCCATTTCTACACCGGCGCCTGGAAGGCGTTCCGCCATCATAATGCCAATATGGATACGCTGATCGCCCTGGGTACCGGAACTGCCTGGGTCTATTCCATTGTCGTCGCCAGCGTTCCCGACGCGCTGCCGGAAATGGCCCGGCATGTGTATTTTGAAGCGTCCGCGATGATTATCGGCCTGATCAACCTGGGGCAGGCGCTGGAGCTCCGCGCCAAGGGCAAAACCTCGGAAGCGGTGAGACGGTTGCTGGATCTGCGGGCAAAAACCGCGCGGGTTATCCGTGACGGGGAAGAACAGGATCTGCCGGTCGAGCAGGTAAAAGCCGGCGATCATATCCGTGTGCGTCCCGGTGAAAGCGTGCCGGTGGACGGGGAAATCACCGAGGGCAGTACCCGTATTGATGAAAGCATGCTCACCGGTGAACCCATGCCGGTCAGCAAGGGCGAAGGCGATGAGGTCTCTGCCGGCACCCTGAATACCAGCGGGTCGATTATCTACCAGGCAACCCGGGTAGGCAGCGATACCGCCCTTGCCCAGATTATCCGTCTAGTGAAGAAGGCCCAGGGCTCCAAGCCCGCTATCGGGCGCCTGGCGGACAGGATTTCTGCGGTGTTTGTGCCGACCGTGATGCTGATTGCCGTGGTGGCGGCGCTGGTCTGGTACAACGTCGGACCGGAACCCGCCGTGGTTCACATGATGGTAGCGGCCACTACCGTGCTGATCATTGCCTGCCCCTGTGCTCTGGGCCTGGCGACACCCATGTCGGTGATGGTGGGTGTGGGCAAGGCTGCTGAATACGGCGCACTGATCCGTCAGGGCGATGCCCTGCAGACCGCTGGCAAGCTTGATCTGGTCATACTGGACAAGACCGGTACCATTACCGGGGGGCACCCGGCCGTTACCCGTTGCCAGGCTACAGATGACGACACCGGCAGACTACTGGCCCTGGCCGCTGGCCTTGAGCAGCATTCGGAACACCCGCTGGCCGAGGCCATTATGGCAAAAGCCAAGGCAGAGAATGTCAGCCCGGTGAAGGTCTCGGGCTTTGAGGCCCTTAATGGCAAAGGCGTCAGCGGCGAGCTTGATGGCGAGCCCCTGCGCCTTGGCAACCGCCGCTGGCTGGAACAGCAGGGCGTGGATCTGGCAGCACTCGGGAAAGAAGCCGACACCATTACTGCCGAGGCCGGAACACCGCTGTTCCTGGCCCTGGGTAACACGGCCCTGGGCGTGATCGGTGTTGCCGATGCCGTCAAACAGGATTCTGAAGCCGCCATCCGCCGCCTGCACGATGCCGGTATTCGGGTCATGATGGTCACCGGCGACGTGGATGCAACGGCCAGGGCGATCGCCCGCAAAACCGGTATCGATGACTATCGCGCCGAGGTATTGCCGGAAGACAAGGCCACCATCGTCAGTGAAATGCGTGGCAAGGGTTACACGGTCGCCATGGTCGGCGACGGCATTAATGACGCTCCGGCTCTGGCCGCTTCTGATGTCGGCTTTGCCATCGGCACCGGAACCGACGTGGCGATTGAAAGCGCTGGCATCACCCTTATGCGGGGTTCGCTGCATGGCGTGGCCGACGCCATCGAGATATCCCGGGCCACCGTTCGCAATATTCACCAGAACCTGTTTGGTGCTTTTATCTACAACTCCCTGGGTATACCGGTGGCTGCAGGGCTGTTATATCCTTTCTGGGGCATACTGATGAGCCCGATACTGGCGGGTGCCGCCATGTCGGCCTCCTCGGTTACGGTGGTCACCAATGCCAACAGGCTGCGGCTGTTCAAAACCAGCAGCAGCGCCAGCAGGGAGGGGAACAAATGAGCACATTCCTGGTCAATGCAGGAGGACTGGTGCTAATGGCCGCCATTGTCTGGTGGTTCTGGCTGTCTCCCTCAGACGACGGTCAATCCGACCAAGATCATAATCATCACTGAGGTAGTGTCATGAAAAAATATACGCTGGCGTTGGGCCTTGTCGCTGCTATTGGTATCAACGGTCAGTTGCAGGCCGATGACGAGCTCCTTGATATTCATGTCTACAAATCGCCGACCTGCGGCTGTTGCACCGACTGGGTAGACCACCTCAAGGAAAACGGTTTCCGGGTGGAAGTGACGGAAACCAACAACCTGAACCCCGTCAAGATTGACGCCGGCCTGACCCCTTCTCTGGCCAGTTGCCACACCGCCTTTATTGGTGACTATGTGATTGAAGGCCACGTGCCAGCCGACGACATTCGCCGGCTGATCTCCGAGGCACCAGCAGCAAGAGGCCTGGCGGTCCCCGGCATGCCGGTTGGCTCACCGGGCATGGAAATGGGCGATCGCAAAGACAACTATCAGGTGCTGATGTTTAACGAGAGCGGCCAGACCCAAGTCTTTTCCGAGCATAACTAGTGTCCCGTCGGGACACTACCTTTACAGTTGTGCCAGCGACTCGCCCACCGGCGTTGGTCCTGACACAACCTCGAAGACGCGGTTGGCGGTCGTTGCCGAATCCAGAACCGCCAGCAGGACGCTGGCAACATCCGCCCGGGGAATCTTGCCGACCCCTTCCAGTTTCTCACTCACCGCCACCTTGCCGGTACCTTCGTCATTGGTCAGCCGACCCGGGCGAACAATGGTGTAAGTCAGCCCGCTACGCTTCAGGTGTTCATCAGCGCCGTGTTTGGCTCTGAGGTAGGAACGGAGCTTCTCCGGCCCGCTTTCCGGTGCCCCGGCACCCATGCTGCTCACCATGATAAAACGCTTGATACCCATGGCCCTGGCCGTGTCGATCAGCTGGACAGCACCATTGTGATCCACATCGATGGTTTTATCCGGCCCGGTATGGGGGCCTGAGCCGGCGGCGAAAATGACCGCATCGCACCCCTTCATGGCCTCGCTGCAGTCATGCTCGAGATCGCCCAGCACGGTTTCCGTTGCGCCCAGCTGCTGCAGGTCCGGGCCCTGTTCCGGATGCCGGATCAGGGCCCGGGCCTCATGATCGCTATCGGCCATTGCCCGTAACAATAGCTGCCCGATTTGCCCGTTAGCCCCTGCAATGAACACATGCATGATGGATCTCCTGGTTAATGGTTTGGCGTGAACATGATCTATCGTTGCGTGCACTACCCGCACAACTCAAGTTATTTTGACAGCGTCCCGGTATTTCTGCCCGGGCCTTCACCCTCATGATCGCCCGGCGGGCTCCAGAGCGGCACGTCCTCACGTCTGGGCTCGTCCCATTCCCCCTCCATAACGCTGCTTAACCCCTCTTCGAGCTTCATGAACAGCTCGCCATAGCGAGGACTGAAGCTCATGCCCCCGTCGATTTCCTTCCAGGCCTCGAACAACTGGTCGTCGTGGGCCGCCTCGTTTTCGATAAAAGCCCAGGTCATTTGCCGCGCCCGCATCGGATGTACGCCCATGGCCGTAAGGGCATGACCGCCCAACTCCAGAGCAGAGTGGTAGGTCTCACTGACCACGCCGTCCGCGCCCGCTTGCCGAAGCTGATAGCCATTGCCGCGGTCAAATGCCCGTGCCAGTACCCAGACACCCGGGAAGTACTTTTTCACGTACTGCACCATCAGCAGCGCGCGGTCCCTGTCATCAATCGCCACTACCAGCATGCGGGCCTGTTCAATACCCGCCTTCTCCAGCAGATCATGGCGGCTGGCATCGCCAAAGAAGCTCCTGATATTGATCTGGCGAACGTTTTCGATCTGCTCGAGCTCATGATCGAGCACCACAATGGGAATGTCGTTGGCCCGCAGCAACCGGCAGACAATCTGTCCGAACCGCCCCGCACCGGCCACAATGACGGGCGCCTGCTTGTCAATGGTATCCGCTTCCGGCTCCTCGTTCTTGGCGCGTCGGTAACGCGGCAGCACAATGCGGTCGTAGACGATAAACAGCAGAGGCGTCAGGAACATGGACAGGGCAACAACCAGCGAGAGAATCTGTGAGGTCTGGGTCGGAATCACGTTGTTCTGGACGCTGTAGGTCAGCAGCACAAAACCGAACTCACCCGCTTGCGCCAGCCCCAGGGTGAACAGCCAGCCGTTGCTGCCATGAACGCCGAACATCATTGCAAGGGCAAGCAGGATCAGCCCCTTGACCATAATAACGGCCGCCGCCAGAGCGACGATGGTGTCCCACTCTGCCAACAATACCTCGACGTTGATACCGGCGCCCACAGTAATAAAGAACAGGCCCAGTAACAGGCCCTTGAAAGGCTCGATATTGGCTTCAAGCTCGTGGCGGAACTCACTGTTGGCCAACACCACCCCTGCCAGAAACGCCCCCAGGGCTGGTGAGAGATTAACCAGGCTCATCAGTGCCGCAATGCCGATCACCAGCATCAGCGCCGTGGCCGTGAACACCTCCCGCAGCCTTGACCGGACCACATAACGGAACAGCGGAGGGCCCAGGTAATAACCGCCAACAATAACGACGGCAATGGCGCCCACGACTGCCAGAGCATGACCCCAGGCGGGCAGACCGGCAACCAGACTCAGACCCGGGCCATGACCGCCGGCCGGACGTGACTCCGCCATCAACTCCGGCAACGCCAGCAGCGGAATCAGGGCCAGCATTGGGATAACCGCGATGTCCTGAAACAGCAGGACGGCAAAGGTACTGCGTCCGCCCTCTGTTTTCGTCAACCCCTTTTCATTCAGGGTTTGCAGCACAATGGCAGTGGATGACAGTGTGAAAATGAGGCCAACCGTCAGCGCTGTCTGCCATTGCAGTCCGAGCCACCAGGCCACCGCCGTCCCGGCCGCCGCCGTCAGTGTCACCTGAAGACCGCCAAGGCCGACAAGCCGCATCCTCATTGCCCAGAGCGCCCTGGGGTCGAGCTCCATCCCGACCAGGAACAGCATCATGACCACACCAAATTCCGCAAAATGCTGAATGGTGCTGGCTTCCTGCCCCACCAGACCGGTAACCGGGCCGATCACAACCCCGGCAACCAGGTAACCCAGTACCGAACCCAGGCCCAGACGTTTTGCCAAAGGCACTACGATTACGGCAGCTAAAAGGTAGATGAAAGCCTGAATAAAATAAGCTGTCATATGATCAGAGCTCGAAGAATTTGGCCGTATGTAGCATAAATCCGGGAAGATCGATTCATCGAGAGTCCGGTAATGCTCCCGGATATTCGAAGATATCAGCTTCTGGCAAAAGTCGGTCTAGCTTATCCAGCGAGCCTGCACGACCGCAATGCCTGGCTCAGGAAGCCTCCGGAATTTCACCGCTTTCGTTACCCCGCATCTCGCTCATCAGCCATTCCTTGAAGGCTTTCATTCCTATGGTCAGGGGACGCTGCTTGCGGTAAACCAGATAGAAGGCCCGATGCGTATCCAGCTGAATGTCGAAAGGCACCACCAACTTGCCCGATTTAATTTCACGGGACGTCAGAGTGCTATCAGCCAGCGCGACTCCGAGGCCCTCCTGGGCCGCCGCCGTGGCCAGTTGCCCGCTTGACATCTGGAGGCTGCCCCGGGCAGATATGAAATCCACACCTGCCTGCTGCAGCCAGTTTTCCCATTCCCACTTGCGTTTACTGACATAAATCAGCGTGTGTTTCGCCAGGTCTTCAGGTTTTTCCAGCGGCAACTCTGCGTCCAATAGCCGCGGGCTACACACCGGCACCAGCATAACCTTGCGCAGGAAATGCACTTCGATGTCGTCCCATTCGCCACTCCCGAAATAGACCGCCATATCGCTGCTGGTGCGGTCGAAATCCAGCAGCCCCATGGAGGCGTTAATCTCCAGTTCAATATCCGGGTAAAGGGCCTGGAAACGAGCCATGCGAGGCATCAGCCAGCGGGTCAGGAAATTGGGTGCCACACTGATTTTCACCACATTGGATTCCTGGTTCGCGGTGAGTCGTTGGGTGGCCATCTCAATCTCATCGAACGCGTGCCTGACAGATGTCAGGTATTGCTCGCCTGCCGGCGTCAACGTCACCGTTCGCCGGCTTCGGTCAAAGAGTGAAAGGCCCAAATATTCTTCAAGGGTCTTGACCTGATGACTGACCGCGGAAGACGTCACGAATAGTTCCTTGCCAGCTTCGGCAAAGCTACGGTGTCTGGCGGCTGACTCAAAAACCCGAAGCGCATTGAGCGGTGGCAGGTGGCGCATGACGTTGCTCGATAGATGAGTTTTTCTCATCATTCTGCTGAAAAAGGATCGCTTTTTCAACAGCGCCCCACTGATTATTATGGGCCCTGTAGAAGATTTTCACCTCCAGAACGAGAGCACAGCACCATGACTAACCAGACAATTAAACTGAACGAACGTGGCATTATCGACGTTGATTACTACACAAGGATTGGTCGTCAGCAGCATAGCGAATACATCGCGCTAAAGGCGGCGTCCCTGAAAACCAGAATCAAATCCTTGTTCCAGGTGACGTTGTCGAAGCCGTCCACCAGCCATTGATCCCTGGGTGGGGGCCGTGGCTCGCGACGTTGCCGGGTGCAGGTGGCCCCTCTAGTGTTGAGCAATCTTGCCTTACTGTCTGTAACTCTTATTCGACGGTAACGCTTTTCGCCAGGTTGCGGGGCTGATCCACATCCGTGCCTTTGAGCACAGCCACATGATAGGACAGCAACTGCAAAGGCACGGTGTAGACGATAGGTGCCGTGATCGGGTGAACAGCAGGCACTTCCAGGACACTCAGACCTTCTTCGCCGCGAACACCGGCAGCCTTGTCGGCGAACACGAACAGCTGTCCCCCGCGGGCACGGACTTCCTCCAGATTTGATTTCAGCTTTTCCAGAAGATCGTTGTTTGGCGCTACCGTTACCACCGGCATTTCACTGTCAACCAGTGCCAGCGGCCCGTGCTTCAATTCTCCTGCCGGATAGGCTTCAGCGTGGATGTAGGATATTTCCTTCAGCTTCAGCGCTCCTTCCAGTGCCACCGGGAACATGGCGCCCCGCCCCAGGAACAGGCTGTGGTATTTGTCGATGAAGGACTGGGACATTTCCGCGATCTGGCTGTCCAGCGCCAGCATCTGCTCAACCTGACCCGGAAGCAGCCGTATGGCCTGAACGATCTCGGCTTCCCGCTCCTCTTCCAGACCATTGTGACGGGCCAGTGCCAGGGTGAAGATCAGCAGGGCCGTCAGCTGTGTCGTGAACGCCTTTGTCGATGCCACCCCGATTTCCGGGCCGGCCTGGGTCATGATCACCAGGTCCGATTCCCGCACCAGCGAGCTGCCCGGCACATTGCAGATGGCCATGGCCGCACGGAAACCGGCTTTTTTGGCCTGGCGCAGTGCCGCCAGAGTATCCGCGGTTTCCCCGGACTGGGAAATACAGAGGAACAGGGTGTTCTGCTGGATGACATGCTTGCGATAACGGAACTCGGAAGCGACCTCCACAGAACAGGGTACGCCCGCCAGGTCCTCAATCCAGTAGCGTGCCACCATGCCGGCATGATAGCTGGTGCCGCAGGCAATAATCTGGACATGCCGGACGTTATCGAGGAGGTTGCCCGCCTGGGTGCCGAGCGCCTGCTCAAGCACGCGGCTCTGGGTGATACGGCCTTCTGTAGTGGCCTGAATGACCCGCGGCTGCTCATGGATTTCCTTGAGCATGAAGTGCCGGTACTCGCCTTTCTCGGCAGCATCAGTGCTGTGTTCAAAACGGCTGATGGGCCGGTCAGCCGCATTGCCATCACGGTCCTGGATCTTTATCCCGTCCCGGCGGATATCGGCTATGTCCCCTTCCTCGAGGAACATGAACCGGTCAGTCACCGGCAAAAGCGCCAGCTGATCAGAGGCAATGAAGTTTTCGCCAATGCCGATGCCGACCACCAGGGGGCTTCCCTCCCGGCAGACGACCAGGTGATCCGGTTCGTCAGCATGGACAACCGCAAGGGCAAAGGCACCACGCAGATGAACAATGGCCGCTTTCATCGCATCGTACAGACTGCTGATCCCCGGCTTTCGGTACTGCTGCTCAATCAGGTGGGCAATGACCTCGGTATCGGTCTGCGAGGTGAATTCAAAACCGTCGGCTTTCAGCTCTTCCCGCAATTCCTGATAGTTCTCGATGATGCCATTGTGGACGATTGCCAGACGCTCACCGGACATGTGCGGGTGGGCATTGATCCGGGATGGTTCGCCATGTGTGGCCCAGCGGGTATGGGCAATTCCGGTATGACCGCTCAGCGGGGATTCCCCGACTGTTTCCGCCAGGGCAGCGACCTTGCCCACTTCCCGGGCCCGGTTAAGCGCGCTGTGGCTGTCGATCACGGCCATACCCGCAGAATCATAGCCACGATATTCAAGCCGGCGCAGGCCCTCCAGCAAAATCCCCTGAACGTCCCTTTCCGACACTGCCCCTACAATTCCGCACATAACACTAGCACCTGTGATGGTTCACCCCGGCTGCTGGCCGGATCTTTACTTCTGCTTTGCCGGTCGCTGCCAACCGGCAATATTGCGCTGCTTGCCTCTGGCAACCGCAAGCTCGGCTTCAGCCACATCGCGGGTAATGGTTGAACCTGCTCCGATGGTAGCATTCTCCGACAATGACACCGGGGCGACAAGTGATGTGTTCGAGCCAACAAAGACCCCATCACCAATACTGGTCCGGTATTTATTGACGCCGTCATAATTGCAGGTGATCGTCCCGGCACCCACATTGACATTTTTGCCCAGTAACGCATCACCGACGTAACTGAGATGACTGATCTTGCTACCCTCGCCCACCACCGTCTTTTTGGTTTCAACGAAGTTGCCGACTCTGGTGTGATCTGCCAGTTCGGTGCCGGGCCTGAGCCGGGCGAAAGGACCGATCCGGGCGTGTTGCCCCACCGTCGCGCCATCAATCACTGAACAGGCATCGATGCTGCTGTCCGCGCCGATATGACAGTTACGCAACACACAGTTCGGCCCGACACTGACGCCGGAATCCAGTGCTACTTTGCCTTCAAACACGACGTTGATATCAATCAACACGTCCTGGCCCACGGTCAGATCGCCACGGACATCGACCCGGGCGGGATCGGCAAGGGTGGCGCCCTCGCTCATCAACCGTTCGGCCTGCTGTTGCTGATACCAGCGTTCAAGGCCTGCCAGCTGCAGGCGGTTGTTGACACCCTGAACCTCGAACCCGATATCCGGCTGGGTCACTTCGATCCCCACACCGGCCTTCGAGGCCATGGCGATAATATCCGTCAGGTAGTATTCGCCCTGGGCATTGGCGTTCGACAGCTCGGGTATCCAGGTTTTCAGATGCCTGGCGGACACTGCCAGTATGCCGGTATTTACCTCGGTAATCGCCCTCTGGTCCGGAGTCGCGTCTTTGTGCTCAACGATCCTGATTACGGCGCCCTGATCATCCCGCAGGATCCGGCCATAGCCAGTGGGGTCGTCAAGGGTGACCGTTAACAGTCCGATGGTCTGGTCAGTGACTCTGGACACCAGTTGTTGCAGCGTTGATGCCCGGGTCAGCGGCACATCGCCATAGAGAATAAGCACGCAGCCGTTATCCGGAAGGTTGGCAAGCGCCTGGGCCACAGCGTGTCCGGTGCCCAGCTGCTGTTCCTGCATGGCCCATTGCACGTCCTCTGCCTGGGTAATCGCCTTGACCTGATCGGCACCGTGACCAATAACACCATGAATGCGTTCGGCGCCGAGCTTTCGGGCGGTATCCATGACATGGTGGAGCATGGGCTTTCCTGCGATCCGGTGCAGTACCTTGGGAAGGCTGGATTTCATGCGGGAGCCCTGGCCCGCGGCCAGGATAACAACGTGTAGCGGCTTCATAAATCGCGCTCCGGACGGACCTTTTGCCATATCAAAAAAAAAGCCGCTCCTTGGTGAACAGCGTGACGGAAGGGTTTCCGGCGCGCCATCCCTTATGGATGCGGCTTCATTCGGTGCAGGCGGCGAACAGTCGGATAGCCGGTTTAACGGACCCTGTTGCGCAGCTTCTGAATGGTTCGCAGTTGCGCAGCAGCCTCGGCAAGCTCCGTTGCAGCCCGCGAATATTCAAATTCACCTGTTTTATTTGCCAGTGCCTTTTCTGCCTCGTTCTGGGCTTCCAGCGCCGCTGCCTCGTCCACATCCTTGGCGCGGACAGCGGTATCGGCCATCAGGGTAATAAGGTTTGGCTGCACTTCCAGATAACCTCCGGACACGTACAGAATTTCCTCTTTACCATCCTGCTTGACGATCCTGACGGCACCTGGTTTCAACGCAGTCAGCAGGGGCGCATGCCCGAACTGGATACCCATCTCACCCTCGGTGCCGGTCGCTGTCAAAATTTCGACCAGCCCGGAGTAAATCTTTTCTTCGGCACTTACGACGTCACAATGAACGGTCATAGCCATATCTCAAGCCTCTTGAGTCTGAAAGGAAAGACGATTTACTGCTTCTTTCCTTCCTTCTCTTTCATAGCCTTCGCTTTCTCGGTCACTTCTTCGATACCGCCACACATGTAAAACGCCTGCTCCGGCATATCGTCGTAGTCACCGTTCAGAATGCCTTCGAAGCTGGAAATAGTCTCTTTCAGCGACACGTACTTACCGGGAGAGCCGGTGAATACCTCAGCAACGTGGAACGGCTGTGACAGGAACCGCTCGATTTTACGGGCCCGGGATACGGTCAGCTTGTCTTCTTCCGACAACTCATCCATACCCAGAATCGCAATGATGTCTTTCAGCTCTTTATAACGCTGAAGTACGTTCTGAACACCCCGGGCAACGTCATAATGCTGCTGCCCGATCGTCAGCGGATCAAGCTGGCGCGAGGTGGAGTCAAGCGGATCGATCGCCGGGTAGATACCTTTTGATGCGATATCACGACTCAGTACCACAGTGGCGTCCAGGTGCGAGAAGGTGGTCGCCGGTGACGGGTCGGTCAGGTCGTCTGCTGGTACGTAAACCGCCTGGATGGAGGTGATGGAACCATCCTTGGTGGAGGTAATACGCTCCTGCAGTTCACCCATTTCCTGGGCCAGAGTCGGCTGATAACCTACCGCGGAAGGCATGCGTCCGAGAAGTGCAGACACTTCGGTACCCGCGAGGGTATAACGGTAGATGTTGTCAACGAACAGCAATACGTCACGGCCTTCGTCACGGAACTTCTCGGCCATGGTCAGGCCGGTCAGCGCCACCCGCAGACGGTTTCCGGGAGGCTCGTTCATCTGCCCGTATACCATCGCGACCTTGTCCAGAACATTGGACTCCTTCATCTCGTAGTAGAAGTCGTTACCCTCCCGGGTACGCTCACCTACGCCGGCGAATACCGAGAGACCGGAGTGCTCTTTGGCGATGTTGTTGATCAGTTCCATCATGTTTACGGTCTTGCCAACGCCGGCGCCGCCAAACAGGCCGACTTTACCGCCCTTGGCAAACGGGCAGATCAGGTCGATGACCTTGATGCCGGTTTCCAGCAGGTCAGCCGATGCGGCCTGATCGGCATAGCTCGGCGCCTTACGGTGGATAGCCCAGCGGTCTTCTTCGCCGATCTCGCCCTGCTCGTCGATGGGGCGACCCAGAACGTCCATGATGCGACCCAGGGTCTTGGTGCCAACCGGGACGGAAATTGGCTTGCCGGTATTGTCGGCTTTCAGGCCACGCTTGAGGCCTTCGGTGCTGCCCATGGCAATGGTACGAACAATGCCGTCGCCCAGCTGCTGCTGAACTTCCAGAGTTGTATCACCACCTTCAAGCAGCAGTGCGTCGTAAATGCCCGGAACGGAGTCACGTGGAAATTCCACGTCGATAACCGCGCCTATGATCTGAACGATGTGTCCGCTACTCATGCTCGGTTCCTCGTTATCTTGATAGTCAATAAAACCAGTAGGATTGCGGACGGGATCATACCGAAGCCGCGCCGCTCACAATCTCTGAAATTTCTTGCGTGATAGCTGCCTGACGGGCCTTGTTGTAAACCAGCTGAAGCTCGTCAATGATGTCGCCTGCGTTGTCTGTCGCGCTCTTCATGGCAATCATCCGCGCTGCCTGTTCGCAGGCCAGATTCTCTACCACGCCCTGATATACCTGGGATTCGATATAACGCGGCAGCAGCCCGTCCAGAATGGGCCGTGAATCAGGCTCGTAGATGTAATCCCACTGGTGACCGACTTCTTCCTCCGGACCTTCAGGCAAGGGCAGAAGCTGCGCGGATTTTGGTGCCTGGGTCATGGTGTTTACAAACTCGTTGTAAATCATGAAAAGACGGTCAATCTTGCCTTCTTCGAAGGCGTCGAGCATGACCTTTACATTACCGATGAGCTTCTCTGCGCTGGGGTTGTCGCCCAGATGGGTCAGAGCTGCAACCACGTTGCCGCCATAATTGCGGAAAAACGAAGCGCCTTTTTGCCCGATAGCGCAGAGATCGGTCTCCACACCATCTTTTTTCCATTGCTTCATTTCCCGTACAAGCAGCTTGAAGGCGTTACCGTTCAGGCCACCGCAGAGTCCCCGGTCAGAGGAGATCACGATGTAACCCACACGGTTTACCTCACGCTCACGCATGAAGGGATGCACATAATCCTTGTTGGACTTCGCAATATGTCCAATTACCTGGCGCATCTTGTCCGCATAGGGGCGAGTTGCCTTCATGCGTTCCTGAGCCTTGCGCATTTTGCTCGCAGCCACCATTTCCATGGCGCTGGTGATCTTCTGCGTGCTCTTGATGCTGCCGATCTGGTTGCGTATTTCTTTGCCTGCGGCCATAAGTCACTGCCTTTTCAAGTTAGACACTCAGGTGGGCCAGAGAGCCCGCCGCGGCGGGCCTTCGTGTTACCAGCTTTGAGTGGTCTTGAATTTCTCCAGAGCAGCTTTAAGGCCAGATACGATGTCATCGTCGTACTTGCCTTCGGCGCCGATCTTGTCGAGCAGGTCTTTCTGCTCGGCGTGCATCCAGTCCAGAAGCTGGGCTTCGAACTTGACGACGTTGTCAACCTCGACATCATCGAGGAAACCTTCGTTTGCTGCATACAGTACGGTACCCATTTCAGCAACGGACATCGGGCTGTACTGGTTCTGTTTCATCAGTTCCGTTACCCGCTGACCGTGCTCAAGCTGCTTGCGCGTGGCTTCGTCCAGATCCGAGGCGAACTGGGCGAAAGCCGCCAGTTCACGGTACTGGGCCAGCGCCAGGCGGATGTTACCCCCCAGCTTTTTCATGATCTTGGTCTGGGCTGAACCACCTACCCGGGAAACCGAGATACCGGCGTTCATGGCCGGGCGGATGCCAGAGTTGAACAGGTTTGTTTCGAGGAAGATCTGACCGTCGGTAATCGAGATCACGTTGGTCGGTACGAACGCGGAAACGTCACCGGCCTGGGTCTCGATAATTGGCAGCGCAGTCAGGGAACCGGTCTTGCCCTTCACTTCACCGTTGGTGAGCTTTTCAACTTCGTCGGCGTTAATTCGCGAAGCACGCTCCAGCAGACGGGAGTGCAGATAGAATACGTCACCCGGGTATGCTTCACGGCCCGGCGGGCGCCGAAGCAGCAGAGAAATCTGACGGTAGGCAACGGCCTGCTTGGACAGGTCATCATAAACAATCAGTGCATCCTCACCACGGTCGCGGAAATATTCGCCCATGGAGGTGCCGGAGTATGGCGCCAGGAACTGCATGGCAGCCGGGTCGGCAGCACCGGCGGCAACCACAATGGTGTGGTCCATGGCGCCGTGCTCTTCCAGCTTGCGGACAACCGCGGCAATCGAGGACTGCTTCTGGCCGACGGCAACATAGATACACTTGATGCCGGTATGCTTCTGGTTGATGATTGCGTCGATCGCGACAGCGGTCTTACCGATCTGGCGGTCACCGATGATCAGCTCGCGCTGGCCACGGCCAACCGGCACCATGGTGTCGATCGCTTTGAGGCCGGTCTGGACAGGCTCGTCAACCGACTGACGTGCAATAACCCCCGGCGCAACCTTCTCAACCGGGGCAGTCTGGGTGTTGCCCAGATCACCCTTGCCATCGATGGTGTTACCCAGACCGTCAACTACCCGGCCCAGCAGTTCCGGGCCAACCGGGACTTCAAGAATCCGGCCGGTACAACGGACTTTCTGGCCCTCTGCCAGATCTTCGTATTCACCCAGTACCACGGCACCTACGGAGTCCCGCTCCAGGTTAAGTGCCATGCCGAAGGCACCGTTGGCGAATTCAATCATTTCGCCATACATAACGTCGGCGAGTCCGTGAATTCGTACGATACCGTCAGAGACGGAAAGAATCGTACCTTCGTTTTTTGCTTCCGAAGAGATATCGAGCTTTTCGATTCTCTTCTTGATGATGTCACTGATCTCGGATGGATTCAGTTGCTGCATGCCTTTGTCCTCAAACCTTATGCTGAAATCAGGAGCCCATAGCGCTGGCCATTCTGGCCAGTTTGCCACGAACTGAAGCGTCGATAACCAGGTCGCCTGAGCGTACTACCACCCCACCGATCAATGACTGATCAACCGAGGTTTCAAGCTCTACCTTGCGCTCCAGTTTCCCGGACAATGCGTCAATCAGTTTCTGTTGCTGTTCTTCGGTCAGCTCGAATGCGGTGCTGACCTGCAGGTTTACCGTGCGCTCAAGATCGGCACGATAAAGGCTGAACAACTCGGAAACCGCAGGCAAAAGCGCCAGCCGTTTGTTTTCAGCGAGAATCGACAGGAAATTTCTGAGTGCTTCCGGCAGTGGCTCTTCGAAACAATCGATGAAAAGCTCCGCCTTGCGCTGCTCAGACAGGCCCGGTTTGGCCAGAATCGTCTTTACCTCTTTGTCAGCCGCGACCGCCGCAACAAAGGCCAGTGCCTGATCCCACAGATCGATGGCTTTCTGGTCCTGCGCAGCATCAAAAACGGCTTTCGCGTAGGGTCGGGCTAACGTAATCAGTTCTGCCATGATGACCCTCGCTTAGAGTTCTGCCGCCAGCTTGTCCAGCATCTTGCTGTGAGCTTTGGCGTCGACAGAGCTTTCCAGAATCTTTTCAGCACCGGCAATGGCAATGGTCGCAACCTCTGCCCTGAGTGCCTCGCGAGCCTGAACGCGCTCCTGTTGAATTTCCGCCTTGGCCTGCTCGATAATCTTCTCGCCTTCCTTGCGAGCGTCATCCTTGGAGGCTTCTACGATCTGGGCGGCACGCTTGTTCGCCTGATCAATCAGGGCTGCCGATTCTTCTTTGGCTTTGTGCAGTTCCTTGGAGGCTTTTTCCTGCGCGAGTTCAAGATCGAGGGATGCCCGATCTGCCGCAGAAAGGCCGTCGGCAATTTTCTTCTGGCGCGCTGCCATGGCTTCGGTAATCGGAGGCCATACATATTTGACGCAGAACCAGACGAAAATAGCGAAGGCAATCGTTTGCCCTATTAACGTAAGGTTTATATTCACGGCGGTGTACCTCTTGCTATTCGTTGCGTCCCGGTGTCCGTAGAGCAGGGCGCTGCTTTATTGCAGAGCAGCACCCGGAGCTTTCGGGTGATTAACCAGCAACAACGAAGATCAGGTACATCGCGATACCAACACCAATCATGGGAACGGCGTCGAGCAGACCGGCCATAATGAAGGCTTTGGTCTGAAGCTGGTTGCCAAGCTCTGGCTGACGTGCAGTAGACTCAAGCAGCTTGCCACCAAGCAGACCGAAACCGATGCCAGCGCCCAGGGCGCCCAGTCCGATGATCAGTGCAGCTGCAATAAATACCATTTCCATTGAAGACTCCTCAGTTTTCTCAGATAGTTAAGGGTTCGCTTTTTATATCGGTTATCAGTGATCTTCGTGTGCGGCGCTGAGGTAAACCACAGCCAGTGTTGTAAAGATAAAAGCCTGCAGCGTTATTACCAGAAGGTGGAATATGGCCCAGGGAACGTTCAGGGTCCACTGGATCCAGAATGGTAACAACGCAATCAGGATGAATATGACCTCACCGGCGTACATGTTACCAAACAGACGCAGTGCCAGGCTCAGCGGCTTGATGATCAGCGCGAGCAGCTCAAGCACCAGATTGAATGGCACCAGCGACCAGTGATTAAAGGGTGTAAATGAAAGCTCCTTGGCAAAGCCGCCCGGCCCTTTCACTTTGAAGCTGTAGAAAAGAATGAGGAAGAATATGCCAATGGCAATACCGAAGGTACCGTTGGGATCGGTGGTCGGCACGATCTTGAAGTATTCCAGCCCCATGGCATGGGCGATCGACGGTATATAGTCCACCGGTACCAGCTTCAGGGTATTCATCATCAGGATCCAGACGAACATGGTCAGGGCCAGTGGTGCGATGATCGGGTTCCTGCCATGGAATACATCGCGCACGATGTTCTGGATGAACTCGATGGTCATTTCGACAAAGTTCTGCAGGCCGGAGGGTGTATCCGTCGTCGCCCTTTTTCCCACATACCCGAACAGGCCAAGGAACAGCAGGCCAACAGCAACAGACCAGCCCATGGTATCCACGTGAATCGCCATGAAACCCATGTCCAGAGCTTCCTGGCCGGTGCGGGCCATGGTCCAGGTTGCCTCTTCGACCACTGTGCCGTCGGCACGCTCATAACCTGCTGGCAACTTGCCGTATGTCAAGTTGGTCAGGTGGTGCTTTATGTATTCTACTGGGGTATCAGCTGCCATACTGCTCTCGTCCAGTCATCGCTGTGGTCGGGGCCGGATAAACCAGCGCAGAAGCGGGCTCATCGCAACCATCACAGCAAAAGTGAATAACAAAGCCGGTACGTGTACTGGCTCCATTAAGATGAAAACGGCCGCGAAAAAGACGGCTGTCAGCGCCAGTTTGATCGACTCGGCCCTGAACATGTTGCCCACTACCAGCGCCGCCTGCCGGGCGCCCTCAAACCGGAACATCCGGTGAGCAAAATACGCGTTTGGTATGATGTAGATAAGACCACCCGTCAGGGCGGAATAACCAGCCAAACGACTCTCGAAACTCCAGCAAAGACTGACCAGACCGATCAGGCCAAGCTCGGCTGCCAACCATTGGATAAACGGCAACCGGGTAATCCGCTTCTTGACTCTGGGCATTGCAACAGCCTGACACGGGTTCTCGATACTCGACCTCTGTATTACTGCCGGCAAACCCCAGGAGTTACTGCAAGCGCGCAGAATTATATGTGTTTAAAGATGGCTGTTCAATAGAACCGGCCGGAAAATCTGATGAATGGATAACCAGCGCCTTACCTGATGTGGCCCAGAATACCATCCAACTCGTCCAGCGACGTGTATTCGATGACCAGTTTGCCCTTGCCGCGCTGACCATGAGCAATGGACACCCTGGCCCCGAGCCGCTCCGCCAGGTCATCCTGCAAAGCGCGGATGTTGGGATCAATCTGGCCTTTTGGCTTGTTATCCGGTTTTTTCTCCTGCACCTGACGCACCAGCGCCTCGGTCTGACGTACTGACAGGGATCGGGCAACAACCTGTCGCGCCACCTGCATCTGCTGCTCCGGCTCCAGGGTAAGCATAGCCCGCCCGTGGCCCATTTCAAGATCGCCATGCTCCAGCATGACCCGGACATCCTCGGACAGGCTGATCAGTCTGAGCAGGTTGGTGATTGTGGTGCGGGATTTGCCAACAGCTTCGGCAACCTGGTTCTGGGTCAGGCCGAACTCGTTCTGCAGGCGCTGGAGAGCGAAAGCTTCTTCAATCGGATTGAGGTTTTCGCGCTGGATATTTTCGATAAGCGCCATGGCAATGGCGGCGTCATCCGGGACGTCACGGATAATGGCCGGAATACGGTCCAGTTCCGCCAACTGGGTGGCTCGCCAGCGGCGCTCACCGGCAATCAGTTCGAACCGGCCTTCGGAAATCGGGCGAACAACCACCGGTTGCATGACACCCTGTTGGCGGATGGAGTCCGCCAGTTCCTGGAGCGTAGCGGGGTCCATATCGCGACGGGGCTGGAACCGACCACGCTGGATAAGATCCACCGGTATTTCACGCAACTCGCCGTCGTGATCTTTCACGTCCTGATCGAGATTGACCCTGGATCCCTGAAGCAGTGCGCCTAAGCCACGCTCACCCAGTCCTCGTTTCTTCGCCGCCATGGTGTCTGTCATTCGTCCTGATAAGACTGCTGTCTTTGTGGGTTGTGATCAAGTGCGAGCCGCATAGTCTACACGGCAACCGGGTCGGATGTCTTTTTCATGCCATGGCGCCGCACCATTTCGCCCGCCAGTGCCAGGTAGGCCACCGCGCCCTTGGAGGTCCGGTCGTAATGCAATGCCGGCATGCCATAGCTCGGCGCCTCGGCGAGCCGCACGTTACGGGGAATAACGGCGCCATAAACCCGGTCACCGAAAAATTCGCTCAGCTGGCCCGAGACGTCCAGCGTCAGGCTGTTGCGCGGGTCATACATGGTGCGCAGGATGCCTTCGATCTGAAGCTCCGGATTGACGGTTTCCTGAATCTGTTCAACCGTGTTCATCAAGGCTGCCAGGCCTTCCAGCGCATAATATTCACATTGCATGGGAATCAGCACGGTATCGGCCGCCGACAGCGCGTTCACTGTCAGCAGGTTGAGCGAGGGTGGGCAGTCAATCAGGACATAATCGTAATGTTCACGAACAGAATTGAGCGCCAGCCGAAGGCGGTGTTCGCGACCGATTTCGTTCATCAGTTCAACCTCGGCTGCCGTCAGATCGCCGTTCGCCGGAAGTATGTCGAAACCGGACGCGTCGATGTGGAATATCACCTCGGCGGCGGTGTTGCGCCTGGTCAGCATGTCGTAACCCGAGAGTCTGAGCGAGTTCTTGTCGACACCACTGCCCATGGTCGCGTTGCCCTGCGGATCCATATCCACCAGCAGAACACGACGCTTGGTAGCAGCCAGGGACGCAGCCAGATTGACGCAGGTGGTCGTTTTACCGACACCGCCTTTTTGATTGGTCACCGCTATTACGCGTGCCATGACTCGCCTCCTGTTTTTGGAACTCGGATTACGGTTTTCGTCGAACGATCAACAGATGCCGGTCGCCGTCAGCGCCGGGAGTGGATAACACCTGCTGCTCCGCCACGTACCAGGGTTCGGGCAATGACGCCACTTCATCATCCGGAAACCGGCCTTTCATGGCAAGGAACTCACCGTCATTTGCCAGCAATTCTCCACACCAGCGGACCATATTGTCGAGGGCAGTAAAGGCACGGCTGCTGATCTGCCGGAATGGCTGCGGCGGCTGGTACTGCTCGGCCCTGCCGTGAATAACCTCAACATTCTCAAGACCCAGCTCCACCAGGCACTGGGTCAGAAACCGGGTTTTCTTGCTGTTACTATCCAGCAACGTAAACCGGGACTGCGGCCGCGCGATCGCCAGCGGAATTCCTGGCAGACCACCACCGGCGCCGACATCCAGCAGATGATCGGCGGTGACAAACGGAAGAATACTGAGGCTGTCGAGAAGCTGTCGCGAGACCACCCGGTTCGGATCCCGGACCGCAGTGAGATTGTAGGCGCGGTTCCATTTGGTCAGCAGCGCCAGAAATCCCAGCAGCTGTTGCTGGCTCGATTCATCCAGTGCCAGACCCATATCCGCCAGGCCCCGGGAAAGCTGGTTCTGCCACAGTGCTCCGCTCATGAGCAGACTCAGGCGGACTGTTTACGCAGCAGATCGCGCTTTTTGAGATGTACCAGAACCTGCGAGATAGCCGCCGGCGTCACTCCCTGAATCCGTGACGCCTGGGCGACCGTTTCCGGCCGCACCGCTTTCAGCTTCTGGCGGATTTCATTGGAAAGGCCGCCAATACTGTCGAAATCGAGATCGTCCGGAAGTGGAGTATTTTCGTTCCGGCGCAGGCGTTCGATTTCACCCGCCTGGCGGGAAATGTAACCTTCGTATTTGATCTCGATCTCAACCTGATCGGCGACGCAGGGGTCTTCGGCCTGGCCTTCGGCCATTTCAGCGACATGGCGGTAACTGATTTCCGGCCGGCGCAGCAGCTCGGCCAGTGACTGATCGCGGCTCATCGGCTGCCGCAGAAAACGGTTTGCGGTATCGCCAGCGGCGGTGCCCGGATGAACCCGGGTAGAATCCAGGCGAATCCGTTCCGCTGCTATTGCCTCGCGTTTGCTACTGAACGCCTGCCAGCGATGGTCGTCCACCAGACCCAGCTTGCGACCGGTCTCGGTAAGGCGAAGATCAGCATTGTCTTCCCGCAGGATCAGGCGATACTCGGCACGGCTGGTGAACATCCGGTAGGGCTCGGACGTGCCCATGGTGATAAGATCGTCCACCAGAACGCCCAGATAGGCTTCGTCGCGACGGGGATACCAGGCATCTTTTTCCTGGGCCTGGAGGGCGGCGTTGATACCGGCCAGAAGACCCTGGGCACCGGCTTCTTCATAACCGGTGGTGCCGTTGATCTGACCGGCAAAGTAAAGACCGCGGATAAATTTGGTTTCCAGGGTGTGGCGCAGATCCTGCGGGTTCAGGAAATCATATTCGATGGCATAGCCCGGACGGGTAATGTGGGCATTCCCGAAGCCGGGAATACTGCGCACGGCGGCCAGCTGAATATCGAACGGCAGACTGGTGGAGATACCGTTGGGATACAGCTCATTGGTCGTCAGCCCTTCCGGCTCGACAAAGATCTGGTGCGAATCCTTGTCGGCAAACCGGTTTACCTTGTCCTCGATGGAAGGACAATAACGTGGCCCGATCCCTTCGATGTTGCCTGCAAACATGGGGGAGCGCTCAAATCCGCTGCGGATGATGTCGTGGGTCTGCCCGGTTGTACGGGTGACATAGCAGCAGACCTGCTGCGGGTGCTGGTCCCGGGAGCCGACAAAGGACATCACCGGTGCCGGGTCATCGCCCCACTGCTGCTGCATGGCAGAAAAATCCACGCTGCGCGCGTCAAGCCGCGGTGGCGTCCCGGTTTTCAGCCGGCCAACGTTGAACGGCAGTTCCCGCAAACGCTGCGCCAGGGCATTCGCCGGGGCATCACCGGCACGGCCACCCGCATGCTTTTCCATACCGATATGAATCACGCCACCGAGGAAGGTGCCAGTGGTCAGGACCACGGTGGGCGCGCGGAAGCGAATGCCGGACTGGGTAACGACACCCGTCACCCGTTCGCCTTCGACAATAAGATCATCCGCCGCCTGCTGGAACAGTGTCAGGTTCGGCTGGTTTTCCAGAATCTCGCGGATCGCCGCCTTGTAAAGTACACGATCGGCCTGGGCGCGGGTTGCCCGCACGGCTGGTCCCTTACGACTGTTCAGCACCCGGAACTGGATGCCGGCCAGATCAGTGGCTGTTGCCATCGCGCCACCAAGCGCATCGATCTCTTTCACCAGATGGCTTTTCCCAATACCACCGATTGCGGGATTGCATGACATCTGCCCGAGAGTTTCGATGTTGTGAGTCAGCAGCAGTGTCTGTGAACCCATACGCGCGGCCGCCAGCGCCGCCTCGGTACCGGCATGGCCGCCGCCAATGACAATGACATCAAAACGCGTTGGATATTCCACTACATCACCTCGAACAAACCGGTCGGAAAACGGGGCAGCGAGTATAACGCTTCATCCGGAAAATTGCAGTCAGAATGTGCAAATTTTAACCAGAGGCTGTTGTCAGCAATTACCGAAATCCGACCATTTTCAGGGGCTTGAAGAAATCTGTTCAGATAACTTTCAAAAAGTTATCCACAGTTGCCGATAGCTTCGCAGACCTCAAATATTTGACCAGGTTATTGATTTTAATAGCTACAAACAGAAATGGCCCGGGTTTATCCTAAGGTTGTGCAGTAATTTATCCACAGGGAGCCCGGCCTCCGTTGCTAGAACCGGTCTTCATGCCGGGACTGGGGCGCAGAGGTTATGCCCCGGCTGCCGGCAGTGTCCCGGGCCTGTCTGTCCAGCTCGATCGCGACGGCATTACTGGACCTGGCAAAGCGCGCCAGCAGGTTATAGAGCACCGGAATAATAAACAGGGTCAGCGTGGTGGCAAAGATCAGGCCGCCCAGAATCACGATGCCTATGGAAGCCCGGCTTTCGGCGCCGGCCCCCGTTGCCAGCACCAGCGGCACTGCCCCGAACACGGTGGATATGGTGGTCATCAGCACTGGCCGGAACCGCAGCACGGCGCCCTCCAGAATGGCCTCTTTAACCTCGTAACCCTTGTCCCGGAGCTGATTGGCGAATTCCACAATCAGAATGCCGTTTTTCGCCATCAGCCCCAGCAGCATTATGATGCCGATCTGACTGTATATATTCAGGGTGATGCCTGAAAACAGCAGTGCGAACAGGGCTCCTGTGACTGCCAGCGGAACCGACAGCATGATGATCAGCGGGTGTATCCAGCTCTCGAACTGCGCGGCCAGCACCAGGAAAACAATGACAAAAGCCAGGGCAAAGGTCAGGTAGATAGCGTTTGAGGAATCCTGGAATTCACGACTCAGCCCTTTATAACTCATCCGGGCTTCCGGTGGCAGATTATCCAGCGCCAGTGTGCTCAGATAATCCAGCGCCGATGCCAGGTCATAACCATCAGCCAGTGACCCGCTGATCACCACCGCCGGGAGCCGGTCAATGCGTCGCAAATCAGGGTTCGCGCCCACTTCCTTTACCGATACCAGTGCTTCCAGCGGAATCAGCTGGCCGCCCTGCCTTGGCCGCAGGAATATCCGGCCCAGATCACCGGGGCTTGACCGGTCCCGCTCGGCAGCCTGCAGGATCACGTCATACTCCCGGCCCCGGTCAAGATAGGTGGTTACCTCACGGGATGCCAGCATGGTCTGCAGGGTCAGGCCTACATCCTGTACGGTAATATCAAGATCCGCGGCGCGTTCGCGGTCAATACTGACGTTCAGCTCCGGTCGGGTGAGTTCGAAATCGGTCTGCAGACTCAGGAGATTCGGATTGGCTTTCGCCCGTTCGACAATTTCCTCACTCCAGGCCTGGACCGACTGGTAATCGGGCCCGCCAATCACGAATTCGATGGGCTGGCTGAATCCGCGCTGGCCAAGCCCTGGCGGGTTTACCGCCACCGATCGGATGCCGGGCACATCTGCCAGCTTGCCCCGGATCTCACTGGTGATGGCCTGCTGCTTCACCTCGCGTTCATCCCAGGGCGCCAGCCCCATGATCATGAAGGCGTTGTCACTTTCGTTACGCCAGCCGACAATCGACAGCAGCCGCGTTGCGTCTCCACGTTCCAGATACGGAATCAGCTTTTCCTCCGTCTTGCGGACATGGTGGTCGGTGTATTCGACGGTCGACCCACGGGGTGCGCTG
>Ga0209949_1000020_pt1:0-92500 | contig 97380 bp, 66 predicted proteins | sample SalPonC_black_MG_FD_185711 | JGI IMG/M metagenome (GOLD analysis project Ga0209949, IMG submission 185711) | Salt pond soil microbial communities from South San Francisco under conditions of wetland restoration - Salt Pond MetaG... | ecosystem: Environmental > Aquatic > Marine >... | reverse complement strand
TTGGAACAGGTTAATTTGAAGGAATCAGGTAGTCTTTATCTGCCTGAAGGAATTGAAATAACCCTTCGCGTACGCTAAAAGTTTGCCGGGGCATTACTTTTTTTGAAAAAACTCATACAGGGTGACCGTTCCGAACAGAAGCAGGAATGAATACACCGAATCATCGAGTGGGATGGAAGTCACCCGGATTCCCAGATACTCCTCCGGATTGTACAGCACAATGGGTTCCTGCGTGTAGCTTCCGGTGAGGATACCGTTTACCAGCAGGAATGGAATCCAGCTCACTAAGTAGGCCAGGTAAAACCGACTTCGATAGCCGCCTGGTACATATATATAATGGTGTAGAAGAAAAAAGCCGGCTAGTAGAAAGGTGGTAGCGGTATACATTTGCGACCAATGAAACGCCCCCGTCAGTAAAAAGACAACAATCAACAGGGGTGTCAGTACGGGTTCCAGCGGGGCCAGCCAGTCGCGACGAATATAGTAATTGAGGCATTCATAAATAAAAACGCAGGCGAAGGGCACCGTAAAGAAAAACAGCCATTCTTCCAGCGGCAGCTGTAAGATGCGCAACCCCAGCAAATAGGACTCATTAAATCCCCATACGCCTTTTACGGTAAAGTAGACATCCCAAAGGATGAACACGATGGCTACTGGAAGTATGGCGGGTAACAGATAACGCCACTTGCGGTAGTAATGCACATTTTTATCAAAACTGAGCAGGAAAACCGGAATAAAAGTGAACAGGTGCAAATAAAGGTAAGCGAAGGAAGTCTCTAGCCAGGGCAGTTTGCTCAGCTCCGGCACGGTCCTCAACAGCTGATTGTCCTCCACGACGTCGGTGGACCATTGAACAGCCAGCAGCAAGACCGGGAGCACCCAAAACAACCACTGCCATTTTTTTTTCGATCTCAGCCTGACGGCGAAACTTTTCCTCATTCAAAGCAGGTTTAGCCGGTTCCGCAGGGCCGTACTAAAAAGCAGGTAAAGTTTTTTTCCATCCGGAACCCGGATCCTTTCCTGGGTAACACGGGTAGCCGGTGCGTTTCTTATTTTCTGGAATAGCTGAATGTAATACACATAGGCCAGGTAAACCCCGAATCGCGCTCCTTTCGGCAATTGAACGATTCCCTGGTAAGCATGGTCAAAATCCTTTTCAATATCCGTTTCAATAGCAATTTTATCCTTCTCGGTGAAACACAGAAAATCAACTCCCGGAAAATAGACCCGCCCCCGCTCATCAAAGTCGCTTTGCATATCCCGGAGAAAATTAATCTTCTGGAAAGCGGCCCCCAGGCTACGTGCGGGGCCCTTCAATTGTTGGTACATTTCTTCTGAACCCTCACAGAAAACACGAAGGCACATGAGTCCTACCACTTCGGCCGATCCGTAAATATATTCTTCGTAGAGACCGGGTTCATAGCGATCATTGTGCAAATCCATTTCCATGCTTTTCAGAAAAGCATCAATCAACTCCCTTTCTATGCCATAGCAGCATACCGTTTCCTGGAAAGCGTGCAGAACCGGGTTAAGGCTGATTCCCTCTTCAATGGCCCGGTAAGTATCCTCGCGAAACCGGTCGAGCAACTGTTCCTTGGGCTTGTCGTGAAAAGTATCCACGATTTCATCGGCAAAACGCACGAAGCCGTACAGGGAATAGATCGGTCCCCTGAACCGCCGGTCGAAGACCCGGATGCCCATCGAAAAAGAGGTACTGTAGCGCTGGGTGATCAGCCGGCTACACTCGCTGCAGGTTTTATTGTACAGTTCTACATGGTCAATCATGAAAGGTTGGGTTTACCTAAACAAGGGTGTTTTTTATTTCTGTGGCCACTACTTGTCCAGAAATCAGAGAGGGCGGCACCCCCGGCCCTGGTGTCGTGAGCTGCCCCGTGTAATAAAGATTGCTCACCTTTTTGCTTTTCAGCTTCGGCTTGAGGAAAGCTGTCTGTAAAAGGGTATTGGCCAATCCGTATGCATTGCCTTTGTAGGCATGGTAATCTTCCTTGAAATCCCGATGGGCATAGGAGCGCTTATATACAATATGCTCGCGAATTTCCTGCCCGCTCAGGCTTTCCAGCCGGTTCATCACGATATCGAAATAGCGCTCACGCGTCGATTCGTCATCTCGCAGGTCAGGCGCCAATGGAACCAAAACAAACAAATTCTCACATCCTTCGGGCGCCACACTGGGATCCGTAACCGAGGGGGCGCAAACGTAAAACAAAGGTTTGCTCGGCCATTTGGGATCTTCGTAAATTTCGTGAGCGTGGCGGCTGAAATCCTCGTCAAAAAACAGGTTGTGATGCTGCAGGTTCTTTAATTTCTTATTTACTCCTAAATAAAAAAGCAGTGAGGAGGGCGCCATTGTTCGCTTGTCCCAGTAATTTTCTGTGTACCGCCGGTATTCCGGAGCGAGCAGGTGTTGCTCCACGTGATGGTAATCAGCCCCTCCGACGATAATGTCCGCCTCGTATTCCGCATCCTGGGTGATGACTTTGGTCGCATGACCGTTGGGAACGTATATTTCTTTCGCCTCCTGATTGAGTTTTATATCCACGCCTTTTTCTTCAGCCAGGCTAAGCATTCCCCGTACGATTTCATGCATCCCACCCATGGGGTACCAGGTGCCCAGCGCCATATCGGCATAGTTCATCATGCTGTAGAGCGCGGGCGTCTTTTCCGGAGTAGCTCCCAGAAAGAGCACCGGGAACTCCAGAAGCTCGATCAGTTTTTCATTCTTGAAAAGGCGGCGTACATGGGAGGAGAGTGACTGGAACATCTGTAGCCGGAAGAGACTGAGCAGGATGCGAATGTCGGCGAACTCCCAGAGTGAGTGACTGGGCTTGCGCACAAATTCATTCATGCCCACTTCGTACTTGTACTTAGCCTCGGTGAGGAACTTTCGCAGGTTAGCGCTGCTTCCCGGCTCGTATTGCTCGAACATCATTTCCAAGGCTTCCATGCTTGCCGGAACCGACATGAGCTCGTCTTTGCCGAAATAAACCTGATAGGAAGGATCGAGCCGGACGAGCTCGTAATAGTCCGCGGGGCTCTTACCGAACTGTGCAAAGTACTGCTCAAAAACATCTGGCATCCAGTACCAGCTGGGCCCCATATCAAAGGTAAATCCTTCTGCTTCGAACTTGCGGGCGCGCCCGCCGGGAACACTGTTCTTCTCCAGAATGGTCACCTCAAAGCCGGCGTCCGCTAAATGTGTAGCAGCGGACAAGCCGGCGAATCCGGAACCTATAACAATAACTCGCTTCGCCAATGCCGTTGATTTGATTTAAAGAATTTCGGAAGGTCAACGCCAATTTGACGCTTTTGTTTAAGATTTTCTTTCAATTCCGGGATTAAGATCAAGCAAAACTATCAGGAATCATTTATCAGCCCAGGCCGTATATCCACCTTCCAGGTCGTAAATTTTCCTGAAGCCCATTTCCTGAAGCTTCGCGGCAGACTTCCGGCTGCGGTTCCCGGAACGGCAGTAGATCATTATGGCTTTCGTGGTATCCAATTCGCTGAATCCGGCTTCAAATTCCGTTGGGTTGAGAAAATCGATATTGCGGGCGCCTTCGATGTGCCCCTCCCGGTATTCTTTGAGGGTGCGCACATCTACCAGAATGTAGTCCTCTCCTTTTTCCAGCTGCTTTTTAAAGGATTTTTTTGACAGCACTTCGTAAGGTGCTGCATCGTGACCACTCCGATTACTCGTTTGACAGGCAACCGTTACCGATAGCGCGGCGAATAGAAATAGTCCGAATACTATAATCAGGTTTCTTGAAAACATAGTCAGTTCTTTTTGGGTGCAAAAATACAGCAATTTACAGAAGTGAAGCGTGATGCATCTCACAGACCACCATTCCCCGCCCTCCCGGCGAGGTGCGTTTTACCTATAAGCCGAATTTTGGCTACGCTTTATCTATTTCTTTCCCAACATATTTACCGGCGCCGCAGTTCCATCCACAGGCCTCCTTTGGGCCGCAGCGACATCACCGGATCGAGTCGAAGCGGATACTGATCCCTGGCCCTGAGCCGGAACTGCTGTCCCAGTGTCGCCAGGGCCAGCTGCATCTCCATCATCGCAAGATGATTTCCGATGCAGGTTCGTGGCCCCGCTCCAAAGGGCAGGTATACAAACTTGTCGCGCTCCTTCATTTTCGCTTCCGTAAACCGCTCCGGATCAAATTGATCGGGGTTTTCCCAATAACGTTCACAATAATGCATGCCGTAAATAGGGATATGAACGAATACTCCTTTAGGGATTCGGTGCCCATCAATTTCGTCTTCATCGATAGCCTTTCTTCCTGCTGCATAAATGGGCGGATACATCCGCAACGTTTCCCTGATAATCTGGGTGGTATAGGTAAGTTTTTCCAAATCATTAAAACCGGGGGCTCTGCCATTGAGAACTTTCTCCAGTTCCTCATGGAACTTTTGTTCCACTTCCGGATGAGTTGCTATCATGTACCAGGCAAAACTTAGTGCATTCGCTGATGTCTCATGCCCGGCGAGCAAGATAGTGATCAGTTCATCACGCAACTCTTCATCACTTAGTTTTTTTCCGGTTTCCACATCCTGAGAGTTCAATAGAATCCCCATCAAATCATCAGGCTGCTCCTGCTGTTTCCGTCTTTCCCGAATCACTTTCCAGACAATTTCATCCAGCTGTTTCAAGTATTTTCGGATACCTGTGTTCTGAGGTGTCGGAACCCACAAAGGTAACTTTACCGCACCTGCCGCCCTCTCCCAGAGTGCCCTGACCAAATATTCCATGGACGCGTCCACCTTCTGAATATCTCCCGAGAGATAAATCCCCATGGTTGTCTTGCAAATAATATTTAAAGCCAGCGTAAGCATTGCATGGTGCACATCAATTACTGGTCCCTCTGCTTCTTCCCATTCTTTCGCCAGATTCTCTGTGCATTCAACTATGCGGCCAGCCATATTTCTGACTGTTTTGCGATGGAAAGCTGGTTGCATTAACCGGCGGTTGGCCAACCAGGATTCTCCATGAGACGTTAAAATACCATCTCCTATAACTAATCTCAATTCATCGAAGCCAAGTCCTTTCTCGTAGTTTTTATAGTTTTTTTGAAGTACATATTGTATGTAATCCGGACTTGTCAGGCAAATGACCCGAAGGTGCAGCAAGCGAAAGTTAAAAATATCGGGATAGCGGTCGACGTTATTCCGCAGGAAACCGGGCATATCGGAAAGGGCCTCCCCGACGTTACCCGCCAGCCAGTGCCCGGGAGCGGAGGGGATGGTAGTTGTTTTCATTTTCGCGTGATTGTCAGGGTGTGAGAAAATATGTTTAAACAGTAATTAATTTACGCAAAAAAATCGAAACAAGCCATGGCGCACCCGGGAGAAAAATGCTCAATCCCTCTCAAAAAACATTTGGTCAGGCCGCTAAACTATCGGGCCGTCTGCACGTTTTGTTTTCTGTATAGAAAGCCCTTAGGTGACTGGGCATGCTATCTTCAACATTCCGGTGATTTTTTTATGGTTATCCCCCGTGGCTAAAAATGCTCCGGTTATCCTAAGCCCGGCTGTTGACTGGCAACTGCTTACTGCGATCTCAGTACGATCATCACAGCAAGCGGATTACCTTTCCAAACACCTGGGCTTCCGCCAAAAACTACTATATCTTTGCACTTGTGGAGAATTTGAATCGCTTGTTAACGCTGTACCGCAACGACGAACGGACACAGCAGATCATCAATAGTTACCGTTCTGCCACACCTGCCCGGGTGCAACTTACCGGGATTACAGGTGCACAGGAAGCCTTTGTCCTGTACGGCGCATTTCAGTCGGATTCCCGTCATCATTTATTCATCGCCAATGACAAAGAAGAGGCTGCTTATCTGCAGAATACGCTGAGCAACCTTTTTGGCGAAAAGCCGGTGCGCTTTTTCCCCGACTCCTTCAAACGACCGATGTTATTCGAGGAGCTCAACAATACCAATGTCCTGGAACGCACCGAGACCATCAACCGCATCAGCCGGGAAGGCAGCAGCGGGGAAATGATCGTCACCTACCCCGAAGCCCTCTTCGAAAAGGTAGTGGCGCCGAAAGTCCTCGACGAAAACCGCATCAATATCAAAGTGGGCGAATCGACGGATGTCGATTTTCTCATCGACCTGATGGTGGAGTTCGGCTTTGCACGGGAAGACTTTGTTTACGAGCCGGGGCAGTTCTCAGTGCGCGGCGGCATCGTCGATATCTTTTCCTACGGTAACGAATACCCCTATCGCATCGAGCTGTTCGACGAGGAAGTGGAAAGCATCCGCACCTTCAATCCGACGACGCAGCTCTCCGTGCGAAATATCGCCGAGGTGAGTATCGTGCCGAATATCAATACTAAGTTCCGGCAAGAAGACAAGGTGTCCGTCTTCCGGGTGCTGCAGGAAAACACCGCCATTTGGGTGAAGGACTTCCAGATGCTGCTCGACAAGCTGACACAATGCTTTGAAAAAGCCGAAGAGTTTGGAAATACTATCTCCGCCCTGGATCAAAGTGACCTGGCCGAACTGTTCCGCGACCGGGCCTTCATCCGGCCTAACGAAATCATTGAGGATATCGAGGCCTACCCCATCATCTGCCTCAGCAGCGGGGCGCAACCGATTGATTTCAAGACCAAAATCACTTACGCCGCCCGCCCGCAGCCCAGCTTCAACAAGAACTTCAATCTGCTGATCGAAAACCTGAAGGAGAATACCAAAGAGGGTATCGAAAACCACCTCTTTACGGATAACGTCAAGCAAATCGAGCGCTTCTACTCTATTTTTGAAGACCTGGAAGCCCACGTCGAATTCCACCCCATTCCCAAGTCCATCCATCAGGGTTTTATCGACCTGGACCTGCAGGTGGCCTGCTACACCGATCACCAGATCTTCGAGCGCTTCCACCGCTACAAGTTGCGGCAGGGCTTCACCAAGGACCAGGCGATTAATCTGCGCATGCTGCGCGAGCTGCAGCCCGGCGACTATGTCACCCATATCGATCATGGTGTTGGGCGCTACTCCGGACTGGAGAAGATCAACATCAGCGGCCACATTCAGGAATCGGTGCGACTGATTTACAAAAACAATGACATCCTCTACGTCAGTATCAACTCGCTGCACAAGATATCGAAGTACGTCGGTAAGGAGGGCGCCAAGGTCAAGGTGGATAAGCTCGGCAGCGACGCCTGGAAAAATCTCAAACGCCGCACTAAAAAGAAACTCAAGGATATTGCCGGGGAGCTCATCAAGCTGTACGCCAAGCGCCGGGCATCCGAGGGCTTCGCCTTCCCATCCGATGGCTACCTGCAGAACGAGCTGGAGGCCTCCTTTATCTATGAAGATACGCCTGACCAACTCAAGGCCACCAACGATGTCAAGGAAGACATGATGCAGTCGCACCCGATGGATCGCCTTATTTGCGGTGATGTGGGTTTTGGAAAAACCGAGGTGGCCGTACGCGGCGCCTTCAAAGCCATAGTCGGTGGCAAACAGGTGGCCGTACTGGTACCCACCACTATTCTGGCGCTGCAGCATTACAAGACTTTTAAAGAGCGACTGGAAGAATTTGGTGTGTCAGTAGATTACGTCAATCGCTTCCGGTCCAGCAAGGAGAAAACCGAAATTTTCACGAAACTCAAGGAGGGTAAGCTGGATCTGGTCATCGGCACCCATGCCCTGCTGAATAAAAAGGCAGGATTCAAGGATCTCGGTCTACTGGTCATTGACGAGGAACAGAAATTCGGCGTCTCCAGTAAAGAGCGCCTGCGGCAAATCAAGATCAACGTCGATACGCTGACCCTGACCGCTACCCCCATTCCCCGCACCTTACAGTTCAGCCTGATGGCCGCCCGTGACCTGTCGATCATCCGCACGCCGCCGCCCAACCGGCAGCCCATCCACACCGAAGTGCGCATCTTTAATGAAGAGATTGTCAAGGACGCCGTTTACTACGAGGCCAACCGCGGTGGGCAAGTCTTCTTTGTTCACAACCGCGTAAAGAACCTCCCCGATATCGCCGCCATGGTGCAGCGGCTCTGTCCCGATGTTCGCGTCGCCAAAGCCCACGGACAGATGGATGCCAAGATGCTGGAAAAAACGCTCATTGATTTCATCGACAAGAAATTCGACGTGCTGGTATGCACCAACATCATCGAAACCGGCCTCGATATTCCCAATGCCAACACTATTATTATCAACAACGCCCATCAGTTCGGCATGAGCGACCTGCACCAGCTCCGGGGCCGGGTGGGGCGCTCCAATAAGAAGGCCTACTGTTACCTGTTTAGCCCTCCCATGTCGACGCTCACTTCCGATGCGCGCAAACGCCTGCGCACCCTGGAGGAGTTCTCCGACCTGGGCAGCGGCTTTAACATCGCCATGCGCGATCTCGACATCCGCGGCGCCGGCAACCTGCTGGGCGCCGAACAGTCGGGCTTCATCGCCGACATCGGCTACGAAACCTACCAGAAGATCCTCGAAGAGGCCATCCAGGAACTCAAGGAAGGTGAATTTAAGGAGCTGTTTAAGGAAGAAATGGAGAAAAACCGTTCCTACGTCCGCGATGTACAGGTTGACACCGACGTGGAGATGCACATCCCCAGCGACTATGTCGCCAGTGTCGACGAGCGCCTCCGCCTCTACACCGACCTCGACAAGCTGGAGCGCGAAGATGAAATCCAGCAGTTCCGCAAACAGATGGACGACCGCTTCGGACCGGTACCCCGCGAGGTACTCGATCTCTTCGAAGGGCTGCGCCTGCGCTGGGTCTGCAAAGAGCTAGGCTTCGAACGCCTCATCCTAAAAAGCAACAAGCTGCGCTGCTACTTCGTCGACAACCCGCAGTCGCCTTTCTATGAAAGCGCCCTTTTCCAAAGCATCATGCAGTGGATGGCGACGGAAGGTCAGAAGCACGGACTATCTTTCAAGAAATCGAACCGTTACTTTATCATGGTGAAAGACGGGGTGAAGAACCTGAAGGATGCCAAAGAACTGCTGTTGATCATGAAGGAGCAGGTGGAGGCGGTGGTGGCGTGATTTCGCTGTTCGCCATTCGCACCGCGCTGGCACTCTGTGCTGAAGTAAAATCAGGAGGGCTTTTCCAGGCTCTCCTGGTTTTTTCTACCTATGCTTCGGGCACTATTTTATTTCCGCTTATCATGAATCCATTCATTATTTCTTCGTCGGATTCATCATCTTTCCGAGAAACAAGATATTATTCGCCTGTTTTTCTCTGATTGCGAAGAGGAAGGGCCGATCGACCCGGATGGTCAGCGGCTGAACTGGACCTGCCGAGGTCGTTCCGACGGTAACGGAAGTGGCCGCCGCCGCTTCGGTGCCCGATTCATTCACTTCGATAAAGGACTTGTGCTGCACGGCGCTGATAAACAACTGAGCGGATTCGGAAATATTGGAGAAGTCGGCGGCCTGCTCATCGAAAGCGCGCTGCATGCCCATCTCCTTTAGTTCATCATTAAGTTTTTTGTTGTATTCCATCCTGAACTTCGGCATGGCGAAGTCGATTTCTCGCTTTGTCAGACCATCCGTCCAATTGTTCCAGTCGGCGATGGTCATGGTATTCAACAGATCATCCGGCGAGGTCTTGCCGCGGGTCAGCAGGATGGTCATGGCGAAGGCATCCCCGTCGCCGTAGGCCAGGTCGATAATATGGAGGGCATCGGTAGAAAAATAGGGCAGCGCGAAGGTTCCGAGACGCATCATGTCCACCTGTACCGAGCTGTTATCCACGAGCGTGAAAGGAGCCGGAGCGGTCTTTTCCTCATCAAAGCTCGCCTTCCAGTCACCTTTGAAATAGATGGCGTTAATGAGAAACATGATGTCTTCACGCTTAATTTGGTTAACCATGTCCTTTATGCGCCCGGCGGTTTTGTCTTCGACCCAGTCGTTGATGATGTCCTTGGCGCCGGGAGCGGTGAAGTCCAGCGGACGCACTTCGCTGTCGTAGTATGTCTCATTAGTGGCAGTGAAATTTTCCTTCACGGGGAAGTCATCCCGGTACCAGATCGAGTTGGCCATCGTGGCCTGTACGCTGATGTCCATATTGGGAAGGGCTGCCAGTAAAACTTTGTTGGCGGCATTGAGTTCGTCGAGGTTCAGACCGCTCTGCTTGAGAGCTTGCCGCATGTCGACCAGCGTCTGGCCGGCGGCGCCGTTCATCGTCATGGAAAGGGCGGTGGCGATGCTTGTAGGGGAGATAAAAACATTCTCTTCCGGCGCCCCATCATTCAGCCTTCGAAACAGGTCGAGTCCAAAATCATTGTTGGCATCACTGAGCAGGCGAAGTTCCGGCTGCCCGGCGGCGTTCAATGTCGCCTCTCCCTCTCGATTCTCGGGGCCGATGTTTTCTTTGCTGCATTGGAAGAATAAGAGCGCCAGTGTCAGGCCGAGCAAACTTATCAGATTTATTCTTTTCATCGTTTTTTTGTTTTTGTCGCGACTGATCATCCTGTATTTCGATAGGGTAATAGGCATTAATACGGCAGGAATATACTCCGTGGTGAAAAGCCGGGGCATTTCCTCTCAATACATCGTCATTTAAGTATTTAGACGGGTCAGGATGGTCAAGAGGTTGGGTCGGAGGATGCTTTTCCGGTGAAGATTCGGGTTGTTTTGCATGTATACTGACGTCGAAATGGGTTGAGAAGTTTCTCAAATCAATTTACGTCAGGTATAGTTGGATGCTGCTAAGTGCAGGGAATTTAATCTTGTCGGATCAAAAAGACGTCAGAAACCAGATAGCAGACGCCAGACCTTCCCAAAGAGGAGTATCCGATCGTCAAAACTTCGTTCCTTGCACTTAGTGCCTCAGGAACTAAGTTAATCACAGTTAATTCGGCTTCTTTTGGCGCTATCCGGCGTTGCCCATTCCTCACGTAGTACCGGCTATGCTCGTCATGGGCGCCTTGGCTAGCGCCAAAACAAACTCCCCTAAACTATGACGAACTTAATTCCCGAGGCACTAGGGTTTAATCACCGTCGAAACTCCCGCAGATTCGTCGAAATACTCAAGTGATTCACTCCGCCGGCGATATGGTGCACCTGATGCCCATAGGCGATACGAAACTGTTTAACTTTGATGCCGGCGCCGAAGGAGAAGCCGGCGAGGCTGCTAAAATTACCGACGCTCAGCTCTTTGCGCAAGAGGTGGTTATAGCCCAGGCGGAGCCGGAAATTGTCCTGTTTGCCGAAGAGAAATTCGCCGTTAAAAACGAAGTGCCGGAAGAAGTTGTCGATAAAGACCTCCCCGTCGCTCTGTTCGGCGGGGGCTTCACCGAACAGGAATTCCACCTCCCGGGTGTTGGGATCATCGTAGGTGACATTCCAGCGGTCGAGGTAGCGGTAGATGACGGAGAAGCGGAAGGGCAGGTAGCGCAGGCGTTTGGAGATCCCCAATTGGATTTCAAAGGGCAAAGGTTCGCGGTTGTCCTCTGAGAAAGTAGTCAGCTGGGTTCCGATATTTCGAAATACCAGTGTGGCCAGGAACAAGCCGGCGGTATCGCGGTAGGCGGCCGCCACATCGGCGGCGATACCGAGCGAATTATAGCTTTCCAGCTGAGAAGTCAGGAATTTGAGGTTGGCGCCGAGGTGCAGCCGCTCGTCCACCTGCCGGCCGGCACCCAGCACGACGGCATAGTCATTGGCCTTAAAGGTGCCCAGCACCTGACCCAGTTCATCGGTTTGCTGAAACTCGCCGTAGCCTACGTACTGCACACCGGCGTGGAAGGTGGTTTGCAGGGAGGAAAAATGATGAGCGTAGGCGGCGTAGCCGTTATTGACGCTACTGAGATGGAAGTTGTGATTGAAAGTAATGGACTGGTGCATCTCGGGATTGAGGAGGGCGGGATTGGCATAGGCCAGGTTGACATCGTCGTCCATCACCGTGATCAGATTCCCTCCCAGCGCGGTAATACGCGCGGAGGTAGACAGGTTGAGCATTTCAAAGACGTTGTCGCCGCCGTTGATCTGCCCTTCCGCCTCGACGGAGAAAAGGAAGAAACTCAATAACAGGGGGTAGAGTAGGCTTCTTTTCATAATGCACCGTGCTCAATTCTTCCCGCCCGGGATACGCCTGAGCGGATTACGGTTCTCGATGCCCTGTACTTTTGCATGAGTGGATATCCGGACATTGAGAACTTTTCTACTGCCGATCCTGACCGCAAACATCAGGAGGCTATTTCTTATTTCAACTTAGCTATCTTCTCCTTCGGCCCGCCAGATGGTCCGGCACACCCCTTCCTCACAGTTCATTTTACGCACCAGTTCTCCTGCTTCGTTGTAAAGTTGGAGGAGGCCGTGTTCGTAATCTCCGTTGAGGTAAGCGCCTTTCGCTTTGAGTTCACCGTTGCGGTAGTATTCGACGAAGGGTCCGTTTTCCAGGTTGTTGGCGAAGGTGACGATTTCCATGAGTTCACCGGTTTCATAATACTGCCGCCATTGGCCACTCATCTCATTGTTGACGTAGGGGCCGCGCAGTTGCAGCTTGCCATTTTCGTAATATTGCCGGAATTCCCCTTCGAAGCTGCCCATGTCATACTGTTCAACGGAGAGGGTGTCGCCGGTTTCATAGAAGAGCACGCGATCGCCGTGCAGGGTGTCATTCTGGTAGAAGGCCTCTTCTATCAGCACCCCATCTGCGTTAAAGCGCTGGTAGCGTCCTTCCCGCGCGCTATCGGTGATGCGGCGCTGAAAGCGTTCGGTATGCCCGTAATCATCGAGGCGTTCTATCTCTTCCAGTGCTGCACCGGAAGTATCCTCTGTTTTGGTAGCGGAACTTCCGGTGCAGGCAAGCAACCAATAGAGGGATAGTAGCAAGAAAATCAATCTGCTCATAGGCTGAAATAGGATACGGTAATCTTCCTATTAACGCAAATTGGCAGGATTCATTATATGCCAGAGGTGATTAGCCCTGATTTGACGACACGCCGACTTTTCCCACCTCATTGCGGCCGATGCTGTTGTACTGAAAACCGTACTCCCGCATACGTTCGAGGTCGTAGAGGTTACGACCGTCAAAAACGACCGGTTCCTTCAGAAGCTCTTTCATTACTTTGAAGCTGGGGGTGCGGAAAACACTCCACTCGGTGATGATAGCCAATGCCTCGGCGCCAATTAGGGCTTCGTATTGATCATCCATCAGCTGCACCCGGTCGCCGTAAATAGCCTGAATATTCTCCATCGCCTCGGGGTCATAGGCTTTCACCTGGGCGCCGGCATCCAGCAGACGGTCTATGGTGTACAAGGCAGGCGCTTCGCGGATATCGTCGGTATTCGGCTTAAAGGCCAGTCCCCATATCGCTATGGTTTTTCCGCTCAGGTCGCCCTGGAAGTAATCGATGATCTTCTCAGCCAGAACGGTACGCTGCCGGTCATTGACCTGCATGACGGAATGGAGAATCTGAAATTTGTAGTCGTTCTCTTCTGCTGTTTTGGCCAGTGCTTTTACATCCTTGGGGAAGCAACTGCCGCCGTACCCTACGCCTGGGAAGAGGAAGCGTTTACCGATGCGCGTATCACTTCCCATCCCCATCCGCACCATGTCGACGTTGGCACCGAGCTTTTCGCATAGGTTAGCGATTTCATTCATGAAGGAGATCCGGGTTGCCAGATAGGAGTTGGCAGCGTACTTGGTCATTTCCGCTGAACGCACGTCCATCATTATGATGGGATTTCCCTGCCGAACGAAGGGTTCGTAGAGTTGATGCATCAAATCACCGGCTCGTTCGGAGGCAACCCCAACGACAACGCGATCGGGGCGTAAAAAATCCTCTACCGCCACTCCTTCGCGCAGGAACTCGGGATTGGAGACCACGTCGAACAAGGACTCGTCCAGGCGCTTGGCCAGAATATTGTGTACTTTTTCTGCCGTTCCCACCGGCACTGTACTCTTATCCACCACGACGGTGTATTCTTCAATCAGGGTCGACAAATCTTTGGTTACGCTAAGCACATAAGACAGATCGGCCGAGCCGTCTTCACCCGGCGGGGTGGGCAGGGCCAGAAAAATGATTTGCGAATGGTCGACTGCTTCTTTCAGGTTGGTGGTAAAGCTCAGCCGTCCCTGTTTGGTATTGCGCTCGAAGAGCACATCCAGCCCGGGCTCATAGATGGGCACCTGCCCGTTTTGCATACGTCTGACCTTTTCCTCGTCAATATCCACGCAAATGACTTTATTCCCGGTTTCTGCAAAACAAGTTCCGGTAACCAGACCGACGTAGCCGGTGCCGACAACAGCGATGTTCATGATTTTTCAGTTTTTTTGAGTCATCAATTTACTGTACTTCCCCGGCCTTCGATGACCGGTGGTGTCTTTTACTTACTCTTTGGTAAAGAGTTGCAAAGTTCAAAAAAATATTTGTCAAATTAGTAATTTCTAATTGAGAAAGCCGGCAAAATCTTGTGCCAGAATAATTTAAGCAGATTCAGCCGTCAGGAATTTACGCTTCCAGTAATCCGAACACATTACCATCAGCAGGAAAAACAAGCTCATCGTTAACAATCTGTTAACAATACAAAAAAAGGAACTAATTCCCTTGGAAACATTTTAATATTTCAATGCACAACATTATTAAAAGTATATTCTACTCCTTTCCCGTGCGGTTGTTCACACTGCACCTGAGAAGCAACCTCTTGCTGCTGGGCATGTGGTTGCTCCTACTTGCTTTACTTTCCGGCAAGCTGGGGCGCAAGCTTGGTTCCCAATACCTGTTCCTCAACCCGGAATATTTGGGAGAGGTCAACTTCTGGAGTTTTTTCTTACTGGGCGCCGCCTTCGGAGGTTTTTACATGACCTGGAATTTGACTACCTACCTGATCAGTGCGCATCGCTTTCCCTTCTTGGCTACGCTTTCGCGTCCTTTTATTAAGTTCTGTATAAACAACCTCATCCTTCCCCTGGTTTTTTTCGTCTCTTACCTGGGCTTAATTATTTATTTCCAGGTTTACCATCAAGACACCGGCTTGCAGGAGACCTTCATCAAATGCCTGGGTTTCCTGAGCGGTGCACTTGTCCTGTTATGGCTCTATCTCCTGTATTTCCGCCTGACCAATCGCGATATTTCCCACTACGCTGACCTGGTCAGGAAGGTTTCGAATATTAAAAAAAGTATAGCACCCGGCAAATACCACCTCGACCTGGACTTCATCAAGCAGGACAGCAACCGCTGTCGTGTAGATACGTATCTGACCGAATCTCTGCAACCGCGGCTAGTGCGCAGTGTAGCGCATTACGACTCCAGCCTGCTCAAGCGCATTTTCAAACAGCATCATTTAAACGCTCTCATCATTCAACTGGTGGGTATGGTTATACTGATTGTATTGGGCTCTCTGATTGACTACCCGCTATTCCGCATCCCGGCGGCGGCCAGCCTGTTTATCATGCTCAGTATTTTCATGGCTGTCATCGGCGCCCTGAGCTACTGGTTTGCCGAGTGGAAGGTAACCATCCTCATCTTGTTTCTCTTCAGTATCAACTTCTTTACCAGCTTCGAACTGTTCAGCCACCGCAATCCGGCCTACGGACTCAATTATCAGGGGCCCGAAGCGCCCTATTCCTACCAGCGTTTACAAGCAATTAGTGCTCCGGCTCAGGTAGCGCAGGATAAAACGCAAACTACCGGCATTCTCAACCGCTGGCGAGAGCGAACCGGCGAAGAAAAACCCAAACTGGTCATCCTTTCCGTCAGTGGGGGCGGCCTCAAATCGGCTACCTGGACAGTAAAAGCAGTACAGCATGCCGACAGCCTGCTAGGGGGGCGTTTGCTCGATCACACGGTACTGATCACCGGCGCCTCCGGTGGAATGTTAGGTATGGCTTACCTGCGGGAGCTATACCTGCGGCATCAGCTCGGTGATTCAGTTGACCTCTATCATCCCAGGCACCTTGATGCGATCTCCAAAGACCTGCTCAACTCGGTGGCCTTCACCATGGTTTCCAATGACCTGTTTTTGCCCTGGGCAAAATTTGAATCCGGAGGGTATACTTATCGAAAGGATCGTGGCTACATGTTCGAGCGCCAACTTAATGAAAACACCCACTTCCTGATGGATAAATCCATCACCGATTATCAGCAGCCGGAAAGAGAGGCGATCATCCCCATGCTTTACCTGACCCCCTCCATCGTCAATGACGCCCGCCGGCTGATCATCTCCCCGCAGGGCGTTTCCTTTATGATGCAGGCGCCGGTTGGCGTACAACGCCCCGGGGCCGTCGAAATTGATGCCGTCGATTTCGGGCGGCTTTTCACCAATCAGGGAGCGGACAATCTCCGCTTTCTCTCCGCCCTTCGCATGAACGCGACTTACCCCTATGTGCTGCCCAGTGTATATTTGCCCAGCCGCCCCGGCATAGAAGTCCTCGACGCAGGATTCCGTGACAATTACGGCCTGCTCTCGGCTACCCGGTTCATCCAGGTATTCAGAAAGTGGATCCAGGAAAATACCAGCGGAGTGATTCTCCTGCAGATCAGCAGTTCGGAAAAAATTAAAGAGATCAGCCCCGGTGATCACAAGGGCATTATCGAGACACTTTTCATTCCTTTCGGCATCCCCGGACAACTCCTAAGCCTGCAGGAATTCGAACAGGACAACAGCCTGGGATTCATTTACGAGTTGCTGGGGCCGGAACAATTTCACTTCATCCGCTTTCTCTTCCGGCCGGAAAAGGGAAATAAACTACGCGCCTCCATCTCTTTCCACATTACCGAACGGGAAAAACAGGCCGTTCTGGGCGCTTTTAAGGAAGCTGAGAATCAGTCCAGTTTAAGACAGTTAGTCGAGCTTCTTCGTCCCTGAAATGAACAAATTGCCCGCCTGAAACATAATACCTCTGTCCAAAACACCTCATGACCTGTTATCTGCACGGATTAAAAACAGAAACCGGATAACCACTATGAAGTATATCGCACAATCGGTGATTGACGCCGCTATGTCCTACCGGGAATACCGAAACCTGATTGAACGCCTCCTGACAGTAAATAAAACGACAGGAGACAACCATCAGGACAGCATGTTGCATTACACCACCATGAATGTCGTACGTATGGAAAGACTCGACAGAACCACACAACTGAGTGAGGAAACGATCCGGGCCATTCAGCCGGTTCAACGCCCCTTGATCTGGCTGACCCTTACCGAAGCCTGGTGTGGCGACGCTGCTCAGGTCATCCCCGTCCTGCAGAAAATGGCGGATGAGAATCCACACATCGAACTGCACCTTCTCCTTCGGGACGAACATCCCCGGCTGATGGACGCTTTTCTCACCAATGGCGGCCGATCCATCCCCAAGCTCATCATGCTGGACGCCCATTCGCTCCAAGTCCTGGGCTCCTGGGGACCACGCCCGGAAGCTGCGCAGCAACTGGTGCTCGACGGCAAAGCCGAAATGGCGAAAATGAAGGAGGAACAAGAAAGGAAAGAACGCTTTCAGCAACTCGTCAAAGCCTTGCAAAAATGGTATGTGAAAGACAAGACAAAGAGCGTACAGCAGGAAGTAGTCGCTTTGCTAAAAACTTTGAAAGAAGCGGAACAGGAAGCCTGAATTAATCTTGAAGTGGTCTAACCCGGATTACTTCCCGGTATACGCAATGCGGTATATCGCGTCGGCATAATCATCGCTGAGCAGGAAAGACCCGTCGGGCAGCAGTTCCAGATCGACGGGGCGTCCCCACACTTTGCCGCTTTTTTCTTCCAGCCAACCTTCCGCAAAGGGTTGGTACCCCGTTGCCTGATTGCCTTCCAGCGTGACCAGCGTTACCCGGTATCCGATCTTGTCACTGCGGTTCCAGGAACCGTGTTCTGCGATGAAAATCTGGTTTTTATATTTTTCGGGAAACTGGTCCCCCGTGTAAAACTCCATACCGAGAGGAGCTACGTGTGGGCCCAGGTCCTGCACCGGAGGTGCAAATTCCGAACAATCGCGCTGCTCACCGAATTCCGGATCGGGCAGATCCCCTTCGTGACAATAGGGATAACCAAAATGCATTCCTTCCCGGGGAGCATAATTTAGTTCGCAGGCCGGTTTGTTGTCCCCCATCCAGTCACGACCGTTATCCGTAAACCACAGGTCGCCCGTGATGGGGTGCCAGCTAAAACCCACCGTATTACGAATACCGTGCTGTACAATTTCCATGTTGGTCCCGTCCGGGTTCAACCGGGTGATAGAAGCGAAAATGTCTTTTTCAGATTTGCAAATGTTACAAGGCGCGCCGACCGGGACGTATAACTTCCCATCGGGGCCGAAATCGATAAACTTCCAGCCATGATGAGTTTCGGAGGGATATTGATCGTAGACCACGACCGGCTTGGGAGGATTGCTCAATTGTTCTTCAATATTGTCGAAACGCAGTATACGGCTGACCTCGGCTATGTACAAATCTCCGTCGCGGAAGGCCACGCCATTCGGCATTTGCAGATCTTCGGCGATGAGGTAAACCGTATCCGCCACAAAATCGTCATTGGTGTCCTTCAATGCGTACACTTTCCCCTCGTCGCGCGTACCGACAAAGAGCGTTCCCTCCGGCGACCATTCCAGCGAGCGGGCGTTTTCTACTTCATCGGCGTAAATGCTGATTTCGAAGCCTTCCGGCAGGCTAACCCGGTCGAGCGGCAATTCTTCCGGTCCACCGAACAGTTGAGGCATCGGCGGATTGACATTGCCGCAAGCCAGCAGCAAAAAAATGCTCGCCGAGATAAGCAACAGCTTTTTCATAAATTCCTTTTGGATTTGCAACAGCTGTCGAGCACCTGGTGTTTATCGCTTTTCGCTCACCAGCACAAAGGCGGGCGGCACATTGAGCGGCACGAAGTTGATATCTACGTTACCGAATACGGTTTCATACAGGTTGCGGGCCAGCAGAGAATAATGGACCTGGATATACAAGCCTTTATCCTTCAGGTAGTGGTGACACTCCCTGATAATTTTCAGTCCAAGTTCTTTGGGCAGGGCGACAAAAGGAATGGCAGACAGAATGACATCCGCTTTATCGGCCCCTGCGTTTTTCAGATGCAGTCCCAGGTTTTCGGCAGAGTCTTCGACCACGATCAATCGATCGTCATCAATATTGCGCATAATATCGCAAAACTTTGGATTCACCTCAAAGGCCAGCAGCTTGGAGTCTGGTTTCATCTCACTCAGGATATGCCTGGTGATGACCCCATCTCCCGCTCCCAGTTCGACAACCATATCAGCTTCTGAGAAATCGACATGGCTGACCATATTTTTGCAAAGAAACTTGGAGCTCCTGGTGAGCGTACCTACTGTTTTGAGGTTCCTTAATCCTTCTCTAAAAAAATCAATTGTGCTCATTCTTTTTGTAGTTGAGAGGAATGTGAGAATGTGAGAATGTGAATTTACGCCACAATCCGGATTCAACCGGCACCCCGGTCTGCCAAGGCGCAGCAAATTTATTATTAGCGGTCTAAAAAGACCAACTCTGCCCGGCTATCCTTTGAGCTTACGATAACGAAGCTATTTAGACTTATTAATCTACGAACCGGCTAAGTCGCTTTTTGGCAAAAATAGGATTAATTCCCCGGAAACTTTCCCGCCTTTGCCTGATCGTCCAGAAAAGCCTTCAGGTCGGGCAGCTGATTTCGCCATTCCTCAGCGGTATTCAGGGAAGCGCGATCACCGTGAATATAGGGGATGATTTCGGCTCTGAGTGCAAGTCGTTGTTTTAAATCGCTTTGCCATTTTTTGGCGGCGATATAGGTATCGAAAGCTCCCGAGAGATAGTGAATGCGTGGCTGCCCATATTTTTTTTCCACCACCGGGACGGGAAAGTCATTCATGTAATTTCCCGTAAAAGAGCTGTTCAGGGTAGCGATCTGCAGTCGATAAACCAAGGGGGGGTCCGGAGTTTGCCCCTCGAGTTGCTGCCACTGACCGGAGGCCTGACCGGCGCCTTTTCCGGACAGGGAAAAATCCACAGCGTATTCCGGGTTAACATTCCGGGTTTGAAAATGATTCATTTTGCCGCGAAGCGTCAGTTGGTCCGCTGAAGCGCCCTGCCTGACCAGGTATTCCGCTGCCGGAGTGGCTTTTTCGATAGCTTTGTAAAGCGATTCCGAAACGGAAGCTCCTGTTTCAGCGTGTACTTTTATAACCAATTCCCAATCGGCGTGTTCGCTCAGCATTCCAGCCAGCTGATCGAGCACTTGCCGGTTGTCCTTATTAAACAGCTCTTCGCGGTTGCGAAAGGTGATAGGCCGGATGACGAGGTCTCCCTGCCGGGGTGCGTCGGCAGCCGACGCCGTTGCGGAAGGCCGGGCTGCGGCCGAGGCGGTAGTAACCCTTTGCCGGAACTGATGGAAATAGGTTTCCGATAAATTATTTACCGGTTCCTGTTCGGTCAGGAAATCATTGAAATAGGCGATATACAAATCGCGGCGACCAAAGCCGTCTTTCCGCGAAGAACAAAAGAAACTGGTAAAGCCATCGGACGCCAGGCGAAAATGCGTGTCGTCGCCAGCGGAATTGACGGGTAGGCCAAGATGCTGCGGGGGAAGCCAGCGACCAGCCTCGGCCAGGTAGGTCGATTTAAAAACATCATAGCCGCCGATACTGCGGCGACTGTCGTTTGAGCTATAGTACAAGGTTTTCCCATCACGAGACAGGAAAGGAGTCGTTTCATCGTAAGGCGTATTGATATCGGGGCCCAGGTTGACAGGCTCCGACCAAGCCCCTTTACTGCGTACCGTGAGGTACAGGTCGTAGCCTCCGTAACCACCTGATCGGCGGCTGGCGAACAGTACGACATCGGTGCTGTAAAAATGGGGGGCAGCTTGATCGACGATGGGGTCCAGCGGCCCCAGGAAAGGATCGGAGCTCAGTCGCCGCGAACCGCCCTGTTGAAAAGAGTCTATCGTAACGGATCCGTTGAACCAGTCGTTGCCCTGGTAGAAATACATAGCGGATCCATCCTTGTTGAAGCCGAGCAGCACCTCGTGCCGCGGGCTGTTGACCAGATGGTGCATGGGCTGAACCTCGCCCCAGTTGCCCCGTGGATTAGAAGCGAGATAAATATCGCTGTAATACTTCCCCAAACGATCGTCACTTTCCCCGTAGCGGTTGCGGGGGCCTCCGATGTTTCCCGGCCGGCGCGTACTGAAGTACAGGCGCTGCTGATGATTAGGACTAAGCACCGGTCCGAACTCGTCATACTCAGTATTCACCCCAGGGCCCAGGTTTTCTACAAAAGCCCGTGCTTCTCGGTACTGAAACTGAATGCCGTTGGCACAGCGACGAAGTTCGTCCTGCACCATGCGCCGGCTGGGATGATTACTTCCGATGCGATGAAGATAAGATTTGTAAAGGCTGGCCGCTTCGGCAAACTGATGCCGGGCATGGTAGATTTTTCCCAGGTAGAGCCATATTTCGGGAAATGGGTTTTTGTCCCCTTTGGTCAGCGCCTGTAACAGAGCCTCGGCCTCGTCGAGATGGTTGAGCTGATACTGGCAAAGCCCCATGAGGAACCGGCTCTCCCGGTCGCGATAGCGCAATTCCTGCGAGACGCGCAAGGTAGCCAGGGCATCCTCATATTTGGCGTTAAGGATCAGTTCCTTAGCTATTCGCTTTCGCTCATCATCATCTACTTGCGCGAATACGCCTGAAATAAGCAATAGCCCGGACAACAGTAACCAGTATTTCATCGCACAGCAGTTAAATTTTTCGGTCCGGATCGAAATCCTCCAGGTAATCCGCTACCCGGCGCAGGAATGAACCGCCCAGATAGCCATCGACCACACGGTGGTCGTAAGAGAGCGACAGGAACATCATCTGTCGTACGGCAATCAGATCACCGTACTCCGTTTCGACCACGGCTGGTTTTTTCCGGATAGCCCCGGTAGCCAGAATAGCGACCTGCGGTTGATTTATAATCGGTGTACCCATTACATTGCCGAAGGTGCCGACGTTGGTCATGGTAAAGGTGCCGCCCTGAATATCGTCGGCTTGCAGGCGGTTTTCGCGCGCCTGGGCCACCAGTTCATTTACACGCTTGGTTAACCCCAGCAGATTGAGCTGGTCGGCATTTTTTACGACCGGTACGATCAGGTTACCGCTCGGCAGCGCGACCGCCATGCCGACATTAACGTCTTTTTTTAATATGATCTTGTCCCCGTCTACCGAAATATTGATGCGCGGGAAATCCCGGATCGCCTTGGTGACGGCTTCCAGGAAGAGCGGGGTGAAAGTGATCTTTTCGCCATAGCGTTCCTGGAAAGTTTTTTTGTTTCGGTTGCGCCATTGGACGAGCTCGGTCACGTCGGCTTCTACGAAGGAAGTAACGTGCGGAGAGGTTTGCTTGGAACGCACCATGTGATCGGCGATCAGTTTGCGCATGCGGTCCATTTCGATAATCTCTATGTTGCCTTCCCGGCTGACGGCTCCGCTTTCACTACGCTGAGCTTGAGGTTTCGGCTTGGGTTGCCGGGTGGGTTCGGCCGGTCTTTCTTTTTCGGGCTGTGGTTCTGCAACCGTCTGCGGAGGCGTTTCGCGGGATTCCAGGTACGCCATCATATCTTTTTTGGTGACCCGCCCGTGCAATCCTGTGCCATCAATTTGCTCCAATTCCTCCATACTGATATTCTCCTTCTCCGCGATATTTCGCACCAGGGGAGAGTAAAAGCGGTTGCCTTCGCCGGTGGGACTGATTTTATTGACCGCCGACTCGGGTTCTGCTTCCGCCATTGCCGGTTCGGGTTCCGGTTCTTTGCGCACGGGCTGTTCGCGGGAAGGCCCTTCTTGCCCGTTTTCGGTGGTTTGATCGGCTGCACTGGGGGTAGGCGCAGCGCTTTCCGCCTCTTCCCCCGTACTGATGATGGCAATGGGCTTGCCGATTTCTACGGTCTCGTCTTCTTCATAAAGAATTTCAGCGATGGTGCCACTCACCGGGGAGGGTACTTCCGAATCCACTTTGTCGGTGGCGATTTCCAAAATCGTTTCATCCTCTTCTACTTTGTCCCCTACTTGTTTAACCCATTTGAGGATGGTCGCCTCCATGATGCTCTCCCCCATTTTAGGCATTATCAGTTCAACTTGAGCCATAATCTATTACTTTGCGGTCGTTTGGTTAGTATTTGGTTGCTTCCGAGAAGCTGGTGAAGGTAATGCGCTGCTCCAGAAGTTCTTTCGAGAGCTTCTGGTACAGAGCGCTAGTGTGCAAAATTAAACTAATTATAAAGGGTATACAAGCCGACAGGGCCCTTACCCTTTATCTTTAACCTCTGCCATTTGGTAATGTTGCAGCAAAAAGCCCCGAATAAAATTAAGGCCCTGAACGGAGGTGTACTGGATATTCTTGAGCCGGTCCTTGCCGGCGTATACCCGTCTGGCTTCAACGCGATTTTTGTCAGCCAGCGCCATCCAGATCGTGCCCACCGGTTTTTCCGGCGTTCCGCCTCCCGGTCCGGCGATACCGGAAACGCTGATCGCCAGATCGACGCCGAGTGCAGCTCGCGCGCCTTCCGCCATTTCACGCACGGTTGGCTCACTAACCGCACCGTGCTGTTCGAGTGTTTGCGGACGAACTCCCAGCAATTCCTTTTTTAACCGGTTGCAATAGGCTACTATTGCCCCCTCAAAATAATCGGAAGACCCCGGTACGGACGTAATGCGGTGTGCCAGGAAACCTCCCGTACAACTTTCTGCGGCGCCAATCGTTAATCCCCTTTGCTGCAACATACGCCCGACCACCTCCTCCAGGGACTCTCGCTCGTACCCGAAAACGAGGCTATCCAACTCCGCTGAGAGCTCCCGGGCCTTTTGATCCAGCTCCTTCTGGATCTGCGCATTCTCTCCTCCGCGTGCGGTGAGGCGCAATCGAACCTGCCCCAGATTGGGCAAATAAGCCAGCTTCATGTAAGAAGGCAGCCGTGCTTCGAACCCGGCCAGCCGTTCGGCAATGCGCGATTCGCCTTCTCCGGCCGTAAGCAGCGTACGGTGAGCGATAGGCCGGCCGGGAAACCGGGCCTTCAGCCTCGGAATCACTTCGTGCTCCATCAGGTATTTCATCTCGTAAGGAATACCGGGCATAGAGACAAGCACCGAGTTATCTTTTTCCATCCACATACCAGGAGCCGTTCCCATTTTATTGTGCAACAGTTCGGCTCCGGCAGGCATATAGGCCTGCTGCCGGTGCGCCTCCGTAGTATCGCGGTTCAGCTTTTTAAAAAAGCCCTGAATACGCTCGTAGGTGGGCGGGTGGAATACCAACTCGTCCTCGAAAAATTCCGCAAGCGCCCGCTTGGTCACGTCGTCCTTGGTAGGTCCCAGCCCTCCGGTCATGAGTACTACATCGGCCTCTTTAAGGGCCGAATCGAGCGCCTCGCAAATATCGGCAAGGTCATCCCCCACGGAGTGAATCCGCATAACCTCGGCTCCCTGAAGGTTCAGCTGCCGGGCCATCCAGGCAGAATTGGTATCGACGATCTGTCCGATGAGGATTTCGTCACCAACAGTTAAAAGATGTACTTTCATAGGGTAATATGTCGTTTATTAGTACGCTGCCTCAGAAGTTCTTTTGAGGAATTCTGCGCCCATTTTGGTGCCGGGCTACGTCAGGAGTGAGCAAGGCCGCCCGTCGCCAATAGAGACCAGCATTACCGGCATTTACTATTGGCACAGAGCAATAAAGTAATTTTATAACAATAAGCTGGTGGTATAGCCGCTCCCACGCTCCGTGAAAATCGAGATCCGCTCCATCTTCCTCTCAGCGGTAACTGAGCGCCTGAAGTTCAAAGGACTCTATCTGAGCTTCTGTTCTTTTGACCATCAGCCTGCCCCGCTCATCAACTCCCTGGATACTCCCCTCGAACACTTCCCCTTCCCGGCGATGAAAGCGGATGTTTTCACCCAAGCGGTATAGCCGGGACCGATAGTCGGCGCGAAGATACGCTGTATTTCCACTCCGCAACTGCAGATATCTCTTTTCCAGGTGTGCGTACATCTCCTCGAGCATGGGGCCCGGCTCGTATCCTTTTCCCGTTTCCAGAAAAACCGATGTGGGATTGGGTAGATCAGCGGGAAAACGATTCTGGTTAACATTAATGCCTATGCCTACTACGCTCGACCTCATATGGGAGCCCGAGATGGTATTTTGGATTAAGATGCCGGCCAGTTTTCGGGATCCGGCGTATATGTCGTTGGGCCACTTGATTTTCACCCTCCCGTCCAGGTACTTTGAAAGAAAATCGGCGACGCCGAGCGACATCGCCTGATTGAGTAAGAACTGATCGGGAACAGCCAGAAAGGAAGGATAAAAAATAATACTGACCGCGATGTTTTTATGTGGCTCGCTCACCCAGGTCCTGCCAATTTGTCCTCTTCCGGCGGTCTGTTCAGCGGCAGAAATGACAGTCCCTTCGCTTGGCCTGCTTTTTGCAAGTAATTCCAACGCATATTGATTAGTAGAATCCAATATAGGGAAGTGCAGGACAACCTTTCCTACAAAAAGAGTGTTTTTGTTAGGCAATAGCAAATATTTTAGTACTTTTAATTATCACTATTAAGTAACTAAACAAAATTAATAAAATCTGAGTTTGAATTCACAAGCTAATGTTAAGCAATCCAGTTTCACTACAGAAGAATTGAATGATTTGATCATTGAAAGTATTCAGGACATTAAGGGAAAGAATATCGTGAAGCTGGATTTGAGAGGATTGGAAGACGCACCCGCTGAGTATTTCATCATCTGCGAAGGAGATTCCAGTACACAGGTGAAGGCCATCGCAGACAATATCCACAAGCGCCTTAAAGACGAAGCCGATGTTCTCCCCTCCCACATGGAAGGCACGCGTAATGCCCTTTGGGTATGTATAGATTACTTCACCACCGTAGTCCACGTTTTTTACCGGGAAACCCGGGAATTTTATGAACTCGAGGATCTATGGGGAGACGCTACCTTTACTGAATACGAAACTTTATAGGCTCTTCTTTCCATTTGGTCGAATTTTGGCAACGAAATGACGATCTGTTCGTTCTTAAGGATAATTACACCGAATGGCAGGATTAAGCTTTTCAGAAAAGCGCAGTAAAAGAGGTTTTAATGGAAAACAACAGAAATAATAACAACAATAATAAGCCTGAGGGCAACGGTTCCAAATTCAACTCGTTTTGGATTTACGGGATTATCGCGTTGCTGCTTCTGGCGATCAACTTCTTTTCGGTCGCAGAGGCCGATAAGGAGCAGATCTCGATGAACCGGCTCGAACAGATGCTCATCGAGCAGGACATTGAGAATTTGGAAGTCATCAATGAGAAATATGCCCACATTTATCTCACGGAGGAAGCCATCAGTGATCCCAAGTACAGCGACGCTTCCGAGAGCAGTTTCGGCGGCAACCGCTATCACTATTGGATGGAGATCGGTTCGGTAGATTCTTTCACTGATTTTCTGGAGAATGTGCAGCGGGAAGCTGACTTTGACCGTAAGGAATGGATTTATCCGGAGTTTAAAACAAAACAGAATTGGTTGACGCCGATTTTAAGCTGGGTTCTTCCGCTGGTCATCGTCATCGCCATCTGGATTTTCATCATGCGTCGCGTGAGCGGTGGCGCCGGCGGCCCCGGAGCACAGATATTCAATATCGGTAAATCTAAGGCTACGCTGTTCGACAACAATGCGAAGGTTAATGTCACCTTCGAAGATGTCGCCGGCCTGGATGAAGCCAAAGAGGAGGTAATGGAAGTTGTCGACTTCCTTAAAAATCCGAAGAAGTATACGGCCCTCGGTGGAAAAATTCCGAAAGGCGTACTGCTGGTCGGCCCTCCCGGCACCGGAAAAACACTGCTGGCCAAAGCGGTGGCTGGTGAAGCCGGAGTGCCCTTCTTCTCGATTTCGGGCTCCGATTTTGTCGAGATGTTTGTCGGAGTAGGCGCTTCCCGCGTCCGCGACCTGTTTAAACAGGCACGTGAAAAAGCTCCTTGCATTGTCTTTATCGATGAGATTGACGCCATCGGACGCGCCCGCGGACGCAACAGTATACAGGGCGGCAACGACGAGCGTGAGAATACACTCAACCAGCTGCTTGTGGAAATGGATGGCTTCAGCACGGACAAGGGCGTCATCCTGATGGCCGCCACTAACCGGCCGGATGTGCTGGATACCGCTCTGCTGCGGCCCGGCCGCTTTGACCGGCAAATCGGTATAGACCGGCCCGACCTCAAAGGCAGGGAAGCCATATTTAAGGTTCACCTGAAAACGATTAAAACATCGGCGGAAGTCAATCCGACGGTGCTCTCCGAAATGACTCCCGGATTTGCCGGTGCCGACATCGCCAATATCTGCAACGAAGCAGCCCTCGTCGCCGCCCGTCGCAATAAGAAGGCGGTCGATATGGTTGATTTCAATTACGCACTCGATCGCGTCATCGGAGGGCTGGAAAAGAAAAACAAACTTATTTCGCCCAGCGAAAAGGAAATCATCGCCTACCACGAAGCCGGCCACGCCATTTGCGGCTGGTATCTGGAACATGCCTCTCCGCTGGTTAAAGTTACCATCGTCCCCCGGGGCATCGGCACACTGGGCTACGCTCAGTATCTGCCTAAGGAGGAGTACATCACCCGCACCGAGCAGCTGCTCGACCGTATGTGTATGACTTTCGGCGGACGCGCGGCTGAGACCATCGTCTTTGGCAAGATTTCAACAGGAGCCCAGAACGATCTGGACCAGGTCACTAAAATGGCTTACAGTATGGTTACAGTCTTCGGGATGAACGACAATGTCGGACAAGTCTCCTTCTACGGTATGTCCAGCGAGCAGTTCCAGCGACCTTACTCCGAAGAGACCGCATCGATGATCGATGATGAAGTGCGCCAGCTGGTCCTCTCTCAATACGAAAGAGCAAAAAAACTGCTTCTCGAAAAACGCGATGAGCTGGAGAAACTGGCCAAAGCCCTGCTGGAAAACGAGGTGCTGTTGAAGTCCGATGTAGAGCGATTGATCGGCTCGCGGCCCCAGGGCGAAGATAAAGCACAACAAAACGGCGTGCCGGATGTTCCTGAAGCCCGTTCGGCCGATGAGGAACTGCCCAAGACACCCTGAAAAATATCTTGGAAATACATACTGAATGGCGGGGATTTCGCACTTAGTGCGAAATCCCCGCCATTTGTTTTGGAGCCTGTTCCGAGTGTCAGGATATATCGTTATTCTCGACGCAAATTGATTGTAGAACGCTGGCCTCCTCGTCGATTACAATCAGGCGTTACATCAAGATCCATTCAACGCAGCATCTCAGCTTCCATACCTTCTCCTCAGTAAAGGATAGCTGAAAACCGCTGTCAGAATAATCAGCACTCCCAGGTAAAAACCGCCCGATACCTCTTCGTTGTCGTTGAGCAGCAGCCAGGCAAGGATAATACCATAAACCGGTTCCAGATTGACCGTCAGGGTTGAAGCGAATGCCGACAGCTGCTGTAGCGAGCGCAGCGCGAGCACATAAGCCAGGGTGGTGCAAAGCAAGGCAAGTACGAGCAGATAAATCCAGTCGAGGCCCCGTTGTGGCCACACTTGCAGGGGTTCCGCCGAGAAGTAAGCAACAAAGGGAATCACCATACTGAGAAACAAAAAAGCACTGCCCAGTTCCAGGAAAGTAATATCTTTCTCATCGGCCTCGCCGATGAACTTCTTGTTAAGCGCGGTAAAGGTAGCGGCCAGAAGCGCCGAAAGTAACCCCACCCACAGGCCATTGAGCATCGACAGCTCGGTGTTTCTGGCTACCAATATCATCCCGGGAAGGATGATGATGCCCAGGCTGATTTCATAGACCTTAACGCGCTGCCGGGTGATGAGCGGTTCGATCAGGGAAGTAAAAAAAGAAGCGGTTGCCAAAGCCGTCAATGTAATTGAAGCGTTTGATAACTTAATCGCTCCGTAAAAAGTCAGCCAATGTAAGCTAACCAATACTCCTATGCCCATAAAACGGACAACTTTTTGCCAGGGCATTTCCCGGATTATACGCCGCACCCGGATTATAAAGAGCAAGCTGACACTCGTCAGCAAAACCCGCCACCAGGTGATAATCAGCGCAGGCAATAAAATGAGGTCACCCAGTATCGCCGTGATGCCGAACAATAACACTGCAATGTGCAACTCAAGATAGGCTTTTCTTACCGGATCCATATATTTCAGTATTCCTTAAGAACCGGCTAAACAACAAAATTTAAAGGTAGTTTCCCTATCTTTGTGAAAAGTTCGTGAACAAAAGCTTTGTCCCTATTATTTATGTTTCGTTAAAAACTATGTTAATAAACAAAATTAATTTCCATTCCTATGTCTGTAAAAATAGGTGACAAAGCACCCTCTTTCACGCTGGTAAGTTCCGACAAAAAAGAGGTTTCACTTAATGACTTTAAAGGTCAAAATGTCGTTCTTTTATTTTTCCCAATGGCCTTTACCAGCGTATGCACAGAAGAGTTGTGCACCATGCGTGACAACATGAAGACCTATGAGCGTCTCAACGCCAGGGTACTTGGGGTATCCGTCGATTCTCCGTTTACGCTGGATAAATTTAAATCGGAACAGGAACTCAATTTTCCACTGCTGTCCGATTTTAACAAAGAAGCATCACGCGCCTATGACGCTATATACGAAAACTTCGTTTTTGGTTTGCAGGGCGTTTCCAAGCGTTCGGCCTTCGTCATCGATCAGGAAGGCGTAGTGCAATATACCGAAGTACTGGAAAGCGCCGGCGATCTGCCCGATTTTAGCGCCATCAAGGAAACCTTAACCAGATTAAATTAGTTATTCGGAAAAGAAGCCTGAAGCGTTTCTGCCTTTCATCATAAAAATCCGAGAAATGATTCACCGCTACCAAACATCTACAGAAGTGCTGGCTGCAGAGGAAGTCGAAGAAGAAGTTTTGATAGATGAAGAAATTTCGGATTCAGATACTGGCGAGGGGGCCCAACTCATTGTCTACAATGACGATCACAATACTTTCGACTGGGTAATCGAGTGTTTTATGGAAGTGCTGAGTCACCCCCAGGCACAGGCCGAACAACTCGCGCTGATCATCCACTTTAAAGGTAAGGCCACTGTCAAAACAGCGCCCAAAAATGTATTGAAACCTAAAAAAGACGCGCTGATTGACCGTGGCCTCTCCGCCGTTATTGAAGAGCTCGACTGATAAAAGGCCGGAGCTTTAGCCCGCACATTGCCGTTTCGTCCAAAAATTGTGGAAAAGACAAAGTGAGCGGCCCTAAGAAAAATTTTGCTCTCCTATAATTCGTTTCATTGAAAAGAACCTTGTACAGTGCGAAATGCGTTATACAAAATGATTTTGTACTTGTTCGCTAATGCTGTTACCAATGAAACGGATCTTCAAACGCCTTGCCATCGCTGCTCTTATTTTCATCGTGGTGCTACTACTCGCCGCGGTGATCACGGCTACCCTTTTTGAAAAGCAGATCGGCCGGCGCATTCTCTCCTCTCTAAACGATCAGCTTCAAACCGAGCTCACCGTAGAAAGTTTCGATATGACGGTCCTTTCCACGTTTCCCAATGTGGCGGCCAACTTGCGGGGTATCGTACTCATGGACACCCAGGATGGCGTACTGCTGGAAGCCGACCGCCTGGCATTCAATTTCGGCTTGCTCAGCTTTCTGAGTTCCGAATACAAGGTGAAATCCGTTATGGTCAGTGACGGCGCACTGAACATTCACATCGACCGCCGGGGCAACGCGAATTACGAGGTATTCAAAAAAGCAGAAGAGGCGGAGCCGGAAAGCGACGGCGACGGCATCGCCGTCTCGCTGGAGTCGGCGCGTTTAAAGGACATTGAGCTGATCTACGTGGACGAGGGCGAGCGCCAGGAAATATTGTCCTCCATTCAGGAAGCCACATTCTCCGGAAAATTTTCCAGTCAGGCTTTCAGGCTATATAGTAAGGCAAGCCTGCATTCCGGCTTCGCCGAATTCGATGGTATCCGCTATTTGGCCAATAAGCAGCTGAAGTATGACGCCGATATCGAGGTCAACCTGGAGGAAGGGAACTACCGCTTTCAGGAGGTTTCGCTGGCCATCGGCTCCAACGAATTTGAAGTCAGCGGCAGCATAGAGGAACAGGATGAGGATACCTACTACGATCTTTCCGTCAGCAGTGAGGACGGCAACCTGGAAGGCGTTATTCAGCTCCTGCCGCAGGAATATCTGGCCTACCTAAACGATTTTTCCAGCAGTGGAAACTTTGTGTTCACCACCACTGTCCAGGGAAAAACCGGCCGGAGATCGAATCCCGAAATCCGGGCCGAGCTCAAACTGGAGAATGGCCGCCTGAAAAGCCCCCGGCTTACCAATGACCTGAAAGACGTCTCCTTTGAAGCCTCTTTCAGTAATGGGAAGAACCAGAATAACAAAAGTTCCGTTTTCCGCGTAGAAAATTTCAAAGGCTACTTCAACCGGGAACTCATAGAGCTGCAAATGCAGGTCGAGAACCTGGATGATCCCTACTTCGACTTTCTACTCGACGGGGTGGTGCCCGTCGACGGCGTTTATAAATTCCTGGCTGAAGCAATGAAAAACTCCCGCATCAGGGGCGGAGTTGGAGAAATTGAAATCCAGCAACTTAAACTGCGCGGCCGGTATCAAGATATGATCAACACCAGCCGGATCAGCCGGGTAGAAGCCGGCGGCCAACTCACCTTCGACGACGCCGGCTTGCTCATCGGAAATAAAAAGTTGACCATAGACCGGGGAACCCTGCTGCTACAGGGAAATCAATTGAGCATTCAGGAGCTTAAACTCGAAGGCCCCGGCAGCGAGATGCGATTCAACGGATCGGCTTTTAACATCATACCCGTACTCTTCGCCGATTCAGCTAATACGCAGCGGGCAGAATTGGAATTCGCCGCCGAATTGCAGGCCGAGGAACTGGATATTGACGAACTGATGGCCCTCTCTCCCTACGCAGAAAAAAAAGAAGAAGCCAGTTCTCAACAAGAAGTCGACTCTATCAAAAGCGTTCAGATCGAAACGCGCGAGCGTCTGAGCAGCTACTTAAAGGGCACCTTTGATGCCCATGTCGACCGCTTCAATTACCATAAGATAGACGGAGAAGCATTCAGCGGCCAACTGAAATTCGATAATAATGAACTTCTCATACGAGGCAGCACCAATGCCATGGAGGGTATCGTTCAGCTCAACGGCCGCCTCTTTTTCGAGCAGCAGCCCCGCCTGGAAGCCAAACTGATCTGTGAACAGATCGACGTCGAAACATTTTTCCGCCAGACCAATAATTTCGGGCAGAACGTGCTCACCAATGAAAATGTAAAGGGCCGGTTGAACACCAAAATGGTGATCGACGCCTTCTGGGACAGTCAGGGGAATTTTCTCGACGAGCGGCTCCACGTTCTCGCCGGAATAGGTATCAATGAGGGACTGCTGCAGGATTTCCAGCTGCTGGAAAGCTTTTCTACCTTTGTGAAAATCAAAGATCTGGAGAACATTCAGTTCGTCAACATCAAAAACTTCCTGGAAGTACGCAACAGCACACTTTTTATTCCCGTCATGTTCATTCAGAGCAATGCAATCAACCTGACCGTGAGCGGAGAGCATCATTTTAATAATCAGTTCCGGTACAACCTGAAAGTCAATGCCGGACAGGTTCTGATGAACCGCTTCAAGACCTATGACCCCAGCCTAAGCCCAAAACCGGCAAAGCGACAGGGATTCTTCAACCTGCACTACGTCATCTACGGGGATATGGAAGATTACGATTTTGAAACAGCTAAACGGCAGGTCAAGGCCGATTTTGAACGGAGCCAGCAGCGCAAACGCGATATCCAAATCGCACTGGAAAATGCTTTCGGTTCCATGGAGCTGATCGACGAACCTGATCTATGGCAGGATATAGAGAACGCTGATACCGAAGAGGAATTTCTGGATTTTGAACTCGAAGGCCACAGCGGCACCTCCGGAAAATAGCGCACCTTGGGAATCATTTCTTTGGGCAGCTGTTATAGTAGGAAGCCAAAGTCAAAATAAAAGCAAAGCATATTTGTCTTGCAATTCACATAGTAATTATTTTCCCAGACTCGAATAATTATTAATTTTGCGGCGAAGTTTAGTCGTGATAAAAAATTTGGCGATACCAGCATACTGGATCCCATTCGAGTAAAACCTGACTATTTATGAGTGATATCGATAGAAAAACCCGTTACAGTGACGAAGAACTGGAAGAGTTCAAAGACCTGATTGAGAAAAAGCTGAAAAGAGCGAAGGAACAATTGGATTTCTACCAGAAGCAGCTCTCTGATATGGCTGATAACCCGGACTCCAAAATTAAAGGATTGGACGACGGCATCGGCACTGCCGAAAATGAACGGCTATCCGGTATGGCAGCGCGTCAAAAAAAGCATATCCAGCACCTCGAAAATGCCCTGATCCGAATACAGAACAAGGCATATGGTGTTTGCCGTATTACGGGCAAACTGATTTCCAAAGAGCGCCTGCGCGCAGTGCCCCATGCTACGCTAAGCATCGAGGCAAAGCAGAACAGGAAGAAGTAACCCGGGAAAAAAGCCGAAAAATAATGATTACATCGCTTCACTCGCGGGGTAATCATTATTTTTTGGACTTCGAACGGCTTGAAGCCACTTTTATTTTTGGGCAAACCCGGCGGAAATCGTCAACCAGTTTGTACCGGACGATGTTATTAAGCATGACAATTATTCGTGTCCTGGGGATACAGAAAATCGAAAATCAACCGAACCGTTGAAACGCTCCACATTAGTAATACTCATCATACTCTGTGTGCTGCTCGTAGATCAGGTGCTGAAAATCTGGGTGAAGACCCACATGGAGTACAATGAAGAGATTCATCTTTTCGGCCTGAACTGGGCGACTATTCATTTCGTCGAAAATCCCGGCATGGCTTTTGGCATCGAACTTGGAGGTAGTTATGGCAAACTGACCCTCAGCCTGTTCCGCATTTTTGCCGTAGGCTTCCTCATTTACTATCTGCGGCAGCTGATACGCTCCAAGCTCTCCTATGGCCTGCTCGTCAGCTTTGCCTTAATTCTGGCCGGCGCCCTGGGCAACATTATCGACAGCGCCTTCTACGGACTGATCTTCAGCGAATCTTCTTACCATGGCGGGTTGGCAACGCTCTTTCCTGCCGAAGGAGGCTACGCAAGCTTCCTGCACGGGCGGGTCGTAGATATGCTGTATTTCCCCATTCTGAGCGGCACCTTTCCCAAGTGGCTGCCCTTCTGGGGTGGAGAATCCTTCCTTTTTTTCAAACCCATCTTTAACATTGCCGATCTTTCAATATCACTGGGGGTGATTAATATTTTACTATTTCAGCGCAGCTTTTTCACCACTTCTGCCGAAGAGCAGCCGGCAGCAGAAACCGGCACAGCAGTAGCCCAGATAAATGAGCAGGAGGAGTTTTACCCCCGCACGGCTGCGCCCGATGATTCTTCAGATGTTGCTAAAGACGAGTTTTCTCAAACCCCGCCTAGTACTACTACCGGCGAAGAGTAACAAGTGCCAGCCATATCCACGTAACCCGGCCAATTGAATTCCATGCCCGGGTTAAACGGAAAAAGGGAGATGAGCAGCATGCTCATCTCCCTTTTTTCCATTCTTTTAAACTGTGGTATGAATTACTTCTTCTTTTCTTTAGCCTTCCCTGAAACTTCCAGGAAATGCTTGATAGCCTCAACAGAGCTTCCCATCTTATCGTAATCAATGCTATAGTGAATGAATTTACCATCGCGCTCCGTCGTCACCAGGCCAGCAAGGCGCAGGATACGAAGGTGCTGGGAAGTAATGGATTGCTCGAGGTTGAGCGTGTTGTAGATTTTATTGACATTAATGGCTTCATTTCTGTCAATAAACTCTAAAATTTTCATTCGCAGGGGGTGTGCCAAAGCCCGCAGAATCTCTGCTGACTGTTGCAGCTTGTCGTTGTTAATACTAATTTTAGCCTTTCTCATAGACGTTTATTTAATGGTGAATGTACCTAAGCAAATATGCGTTTTTTATTTATTTTTTTCAAAGTGCGATACACGACGAACCTGTAAATCAGTAGGTTTACAGCCAACTATCGGTTATTCGCATGAGATTTTGATAAAAACGCAGGTCGACTTAATTTTGTCAGCTGGCTAGGTCGTCAACTAACTGAGAAATCTGCTCAAGGCGGTCTTTATTAAGCGAGTAGTGAATGAATTTGCCCTGACGCTCCGTTTTTACAACACCGGCTCTTCTCAGAATAGCGAGGTGTTGAGAAGCAACGGATTGCTCCAAACGAAGTTTGATATAGATATCAGTGACCGTCATGCTTTCATTTTCTTCCAGCAGGTCAATTATTCGTTGACGCAGTTTGTGGTTAATCGCTCTTAGCACCAGCACGGCCTTACGGAGTTCCGTATAGTCCAGCTGGATATCTTCTTTTCCCTTCTTGAGCGTTACAGATTCATTTTTTTGCTTTCTCATATTTATGTATTTTCCAAAAGTAATTAAGTGAATGTTAGTTGTGTAGAGTAAACTTCAAATACCATACCATTATTTTATTATAATAACAATTTTTAAGGCGTAATCATCCGATATCTAGGCAAAAATAATAAAATATCTCGAATATAGAAATATGTCTAAGCCCTATTACAATACACGCTTGGGCTTTGTAATGTTTGGCGGTTTCAGGTAAAACGGTGTGAAGTAAGCAACATTTTCAAAATCACCGTTACGGTAAGCCTCTTCCGCCAGTGGCGCCAGGTGGTCGGCGTCGCAGTGCAGCTCATCGCGAAAAATCGCGCGATCGCTCTGTATGACCGGCCGGCACTTGGCCGCGCCATTTCCGGAAAAGACCATGGTTTTTCCTAGCTCGAGATATTCCTGAAATGAAGCTTCATCGATCAGACGAGCTTCGGGCGATTCGATCTCTTCTCCATGCTGATTATAAACAGCCGCGTATACCTCCATTCTGCGCGCGTCAATCATCGGACAGTACAGAAAAGACCCATCACCACTGTCCAGATGCGAAGCTATTGCCAGTGATCGCAACGTACTAACCGCAATGAGGGGCTTATCGAGCGTATAGCAAATGCCCTTTGCCACGGAGGCGCCTACCCGCAAAGAAGTATAGGAACCAGGGCCGCTGCTCACAGCTATGGCATCCAGCTCCGGCAGAGTAACGCCGGCCTGGCGACAACAAGCCTCAATCAGCAATGTGATCCGCGAAGCATGCTCATACGGCTTATCACTCTCCGTTTTGGCAAGTAAACGCCCGTTTTTTCCCACGCCGATGGAGCAGATATCTGTCGCTGTTTCTATATTCAGGATCAATGACATAAATGTAATTTCGTTGCTCCTCAAACGGTCACCGGCTTAGCGCCTGCACAAACTTGCATTACTTCGAAATACAACTATCCACAGCAGTCGTTAGAACAGGAAGTATAGCAATGGCAGTTGGAACCGTCCGGTGGGTTAATGGTGTTCTTAACAAGTAAGGCCTTGGTTTTTAACTCATTTAGGTCTTAACTTATTTTTCTTAATGCTATTTTTGCATATAAACATAAAAAAACATAAAACAGTTTCATAAGGTATTTCATCCTGAGAATTTCCGAAGAGCGAATGCGTTAAGTAGGAATCAATCGCAAGGCCTCGGAAAGGAAGAAGTAATAGTTATATATGAAATTGGTGTAAAACGACAAAAAATGATCGACAAACTAGAAGCTATACAGGACAGATACTACTATTTGGAAGAACAAATGGCGGATCCGGAAGTGATCACCGACGTGGAGCGGTATACAAAAATCAGTAAGGAATACGCCGACCTCAAGGAGATGATGAAGGTGTACGAAACATACAAGAAGTTGCTGGGCAACATCGAGACGGCCAAGGAGATGATCAAGGAGGAGTCCGGCGATCTTCGTGAAATGGCGCAGCAAGAACTGGAAGAGCTGGAACCCCGGCGCGAGGAGATGGAAGAGCAGATCAAGATGTTGTTAATTCCCAAAGACCCGGAGGACGCCAAGGACGTCATCTTCGAAATACGAGCCGGCGCGGGGGGTGACGAAGCCGCTATTTTCGCGGGCGACCTCTACCGTATGTACGCCAAATACTTCGAAACACAGAATTGGAATGTCGAAGTCGTTAGCGCCAATGAGGGCGCAGTAGGAGGGTACAGCAAGATCGTTCTGGAAATACGGGGAAACGAAGTTTATGGAAAATTGAAGTTCGAGTCGGGAGCACATCGCGTACAACGCGTGCCCAAAACCGAATCGCAGGGCCGGGTGCATACCTCCGCCGCCACCGTGGTAGTCATGCCCAAACTGGAAATGGAAGACGTCAATATCAACAAAGCCGACCTCAAAGTCGATACTTTCCGCTCTAGCGGCGCCGGTGGCCAGCACGTCAATAAAACGGAATCGGGCGTGCGCTTCACGCACCTTCCAACCGGTGTCGTCTCCGAAAGTACAGATGGGCGTTCACAGATCAAAAACCGGGAAATTGCGCTACAACGGCTGTATCAAAGAATATTTGAAGCCCAGCGCGAAGCCCATGAATCTAAAATGGCTGCCCGCCGCAAATCTCTTGTCGGCAGCGGTGACCGCTCGGATAAGATACGCACCTACAACTTTCCTCAAAATCGCTTCACCGATCACCGGATCAACCTGACGCTTTACAACCTGGACAAAGTTATGGAAGGGGATCTCGAAGGTATTATCGAAGCACTGCAAGTAGCTGAAAATACAGAAAAGCTGAAAGCAGGCGAAGTCATCTGAAAGTGGGAAGTGGGAATATTCCCACTTCCTAAAAGTCCATTCCCAGGGCGAAATACAGGATCGGATCCTGCACCTTTCTGGTCTCAATGCCCCAGGCATAATCGACGCGCAGGAAGTAACCGAAAAGCGGCGCCCTCGCCCCTATGCCGTAGCCTGCTACGATGGGATCGCGGAAGAAATTCACCTTGACTTCCACCTGGTCGCTGCGTTCGAAGAAGGTCGTATTCAGTGGGTTTTCATCGCTGAATGGCGTCGGCCCTTCCCAGGCCGTGCCCACGTCAAAGAAACCGACGACCTGGAAGTTCCGGATCAGGTTGGAGCGCGAGCGTGGAAAAAGGTAGCGGAATACCGGCATGCGCAGCTCGGTGTTGGCCACGGCATAGGAACTGCCGTTGCGAATATTGACTCTAAACCCGCGCATCGGCGAGGCCAGCGCCTTGAAAGCAATATCATCCCGCCCCTGCGGGAAGGGAATACTTTCGTTATTGCTGGGAAAGAGCCAATTATCCACACCTCCCAGCAGGTAGAGCATACTTTCCGAGCCGAAGGAGCTCGCCGCTGCAATACGGGTAGCGAACACCGAGTGTTTTAACAGTCGCTGGTAATGGCGGGCATCAATGCCTAAAATACCCATAAACCCCTCGTTGAAGTCCAGTCCGAAGCCGTCGAATACTTCCAGGTCGAACTTTTTAACCAGAGCGCCGTAGATTTTATACCGCGCGCCGTTTTTGATATTCATCGACACATCCAGGGTATTGTCGAAAACGTACTCCAGGCGCAGGCCTACGCGTTGTTCGCTCTGAGAGGGTTGTTCGAGGGTGGGTCTTTCCGTAGACAATTGAGTGATACGGTCACCGCGTACAGTCAGGAAGCCCCGGAAGCTGCGGAAAATGTCGAGCGGATAGCGTACGCCGAACTGGCCGAGTACGGAGGTGACATCTCGCTTGTCCGGCACATTGGGTATAACCGACCGGCTGTTTTCCGTAAACCGCTGATTTTTGCGATAGACGGCAAAGCTTTTATCCAGGCGCTTCTTTTTATCCTCGAAAACCAGAAAAAACTCCGTCCCGTCAAAAGTGGTAGGAATGCGCACGCCGCCTTCGAATTCGTAATCTTCAAACAGATCCTTGAAATTGGCCTTGAATAATATACCGGGCGGGGGGTAACTAAATACATCTTGGTCCGCATCGTAGGGCTCCAGTCCATCAAACAGCAGGCTGTTATCCAGGCGGGTGGTCACGAAATCGGTATGGAATTCCAGGCGGTAAGGGGTGATACGCCCTGGCCGGAAGCGATATACTTCTTGTTCCTTTTCGTAGTTTTTCAAGTCCGGCTGTACTCCTCGCAACAGCGCGATATCTTCTGTTTCTTCTTCTCCGGTGACAATACGGGGTTCAGCCAAGGTAGAAGGCTCATTCAACAGGCTGTCGGGAACATCTTCGAATTCGCTTTGGAAAAGGTACATCTCCCGGTGTTTCTTCACAGAATCCGGCACTTCTTCGAGGTTACTGGGCGGTGCAATTCCGGGTTGCAATTCCGGTTGGGCAGGTGGCGGTGCTTCCTTCCCCGGTCCCTTGATCGGGGGCAGTCCCATGGTGATCCCCTGATTAACCCGGTAGCGGGTAGGAGTGGGCATGGTAAGCGTATCCAGCGCAAGTTCGCCCGCATAGATCTGATGAGTATTATTTTTAAAATATAACTCTACGGCGCGGCCTGCACGCGGAGCGGAAGCCTGCTGCAACAGGTTGCGGTCATAATTAGAGATAAACGAGGATTGTGCTCGGGTCTTGATGACCGGCTCCAAAACGATGGTATCGATCTGGGAAGTATCAAGTGATTGCAGGGTCGAGTCAGCGTGCAATACAATTTCTGAACCGTCGTTCAGGGTAATTATCTGTTCATAATGGTGGATATAATCCTCCAGGTAGGCCACCTGGCGATTGAAAATACCGCTTTCATCTGTGAGGTAAGCCAGGTAGTTAGAATCTACCGCCATAGGTTGCCGCTCATTGGCGAAAGGGGTATTGGTCACCCGTATCAACTCCTTAGACTCTTCCTTCAGGTCGTAGAAAAAAATGTCGAATGTATTGATGGGCATGATAGAATCCAGCCGTTCCAGTTCCAACAGGGAGTCGGGCCGGTTGGAAGAAAAAAGGACGCCTCTTCTGCTGCCGACCTCGACGACGGTGGCATCCAGGTCATCCCAAAAGTCCTGGGTGATGCGGCGGCTCTGCCGGGTTTTAACGTAATACAGGAAGATATCCGAGAACCCCGCCACGGTAGCGGAAAAAACCAGGGTAAAGGGATCGACGTAATCCATGCTGTATACCCGGTGGTACTCAGAAGACAGCGTTTCTTCGCTTTTTTTACCGGTAGCCACATCGTAGAGCAGGAGTCTGGGGATGTCCCGTTTTTCGTAGAGGATGGCGATCTCCGTATTGGTAGGGCTCCAGGAAACAATGGGATAATTATAGTCGGTAGCCTGAAAAGCATTACGGAACCCTCCCTTGAAGATCCTTTTCCGGTCACCGGTGCGCAGGTCCTGCAGGTATATTTTGTTCCGGCCGATCTCATTGGTAATATAGAGCAGGCGTTGACCGTCAGGGCTCAGTTCCACCCGCGTGATGGGCAGGTTGCGCTTATTTTTAAATTCGACCTGCGGAATATCGGGATCATTTTTGGTTTTGACCTCTGCGCGGTAACGCTGCCGGAAGTAGCGGCCCCAGCTGTCGATGACCACCTCATAGGAGCTTCCCAGCACATAGAGAAAGCCGCTTTCAATGCTGCGGTTGATCCTGGTCAGGTACAACAGGTTGGACACTGTGGGACGGCCGAAGTTCTCGGCAATAAAGTACCAGAGGGAGTGGCCGGCCAGAGCGGGGTTGGCCTCCGCCAGTTCTTCAAACCCCTCGAATTCTTCGGAAAGCACGATATCGCGGAGCTCGTTGTCCAGCTCGGTGCTCCAGTGGGTTCCCGCGTAGGACACCAACCCGTTCTTGAACCAGGGCGGCAGGTTCATCATCACGGCATTCTGCACGATCTCCTGCAGGTTGGAGCCGAACAGCATGGCGTCGAGATAAACGGAGGCGATCCCTTCGCGCACCTGCCGCCGCAAGTGATTGTGGTTGCCGTCGAAATAAATAAAAATCTTATTACCTACGATCTTGGTCCGCTCGCTGGTGTTTGTGAAAGCATCCTCAATACCGATATTGCTCTGCTTGAGGTCAGTGATGTCTGTATAGACGATGATCTGGAGCTTATCGTTGATGCGGTGTTCTAAAACATTCTGAATATTGGCGAAATCGTACTCCGCAATCTGAACCACCGATTGGCCGATATTGCGGCCTTCGCCGTACCAGTAAGTTATGAAGTTATCACTCTCGTACTTCGACCACTCAGCAAAATCCTGGTGGTACTGCACGCGGTTTTTGCCAAACTCTACCTGTGTTCCCTGCGCCAGGAGGCCGGCCGGGGCGCTGCCTGATAAGAGCAGCAGAAAGAAAGCGTAATGATATAGGCGCATATAAGGACTTTTATAGAATAGACGTAATTCAATAGGACTAGGTTTATCCTGGTCCGTAGTTTTGCACAGAACTTGCCAAAAGTTGACCGTTTAACCGATAAACCGGCAAACTTTTGGCATTTTCACAATATTCAACAAAAGATACAGCAATTAACTTTGATTGACAATCGAAAATTAAAAAAAGCATGGCATATGTTGTCCGTCTAACATTCAATCCTTTTCAGGAGAATACTTACCTGGTCTACGATGACAGCAAAGAGTGCGTCATCTTCGATCCGGGCTGTTTCAATGATGCGGAAAAGAAAGAGCTGACCGGCAAAATCGACGAGCTGGGCCTCAAACCGGTACGCTTGATCAATACCCACTGTCACATCGACCACGTGTTCGGCAACAGCTACATCGCCGGGCGATACGAGCTGCCGCTGGAGATCCATCCCGGGGAGGCGCCGGTGCTGGAAGCCGTGGAACAGTCGGCCGCTTTCTTTGGCATTCCCTACCCCGACCCCTCTCCGGAAGCCGGCCGTTTTATCGAGGCGGGCGAAACGGTGACTTTTGGCAATACGGAACTCAAGGCACTTTTCACTCCAGGCCATTCTCCGGCCAGTCTTTCATTTTTCTGCGAAGCCGGCCGCTTTGTCATCGCCGGCGATGTGCTTTTCCAGGGAAGTATTGGTCGTACCGACCTACCCGGAGGTGATTTCAATACGCTCATCAAGAGTATAGAAGAGCAGCTTTTTCCACTGGGTGATGATGTCACGGTTCATCCCGGCCATGGCCCGGAGACCAACATCGGGTACGAGCGGAAGCACAATCCGTTTTTGAAGCGTTGATTTTCTGGCCGTATGCTTTCAACATAGCGCTTATTGCAACAGGGCAACCGGGTGGGAACCAGGAGGCGAAGCAGATCAGTAAAGCTAAAAGTCAGCGTTTTTTTAATCACGGACTTTTTGAGATTAATAGCAGCGCTCAGATTCAAGAGTGGGAGAAAAAGATCAATTGTAACCATCCCCAAACAATTTACCCTGCGCCGGATCTTCCAGCAGCCGAAAGGATTGCCGATGATGCACACAGGCGCCGAATTCCCGGATAGCCTCCCGGTGCGTCCGGGTGGGGTAGCCTTTATTTTGTTCCCATCCATAGGCCGGGTATTCCTTCGCCAGTTGTCGCATATACGCGTCGCGATGCGTTTTGGCGAGAATAGAGGCGGCGGCGATAGAACGGAATTTACCATCTCCCTTGACGATACAGTGAAAGGGCAATTTGCGATAAGGAATAAAGCGGTTGCCGTCGATGAGCAGTGATTCGGGTTGGGGATCGAGTTGCTGCAGGGCGCGGTGCATAGCCAAAAAGGAAGCTTTGAGAATATTGATTTCGTCGATTTCCGCCGGATCTACGCGGCCCACGGCCCAACTGCGGGCCTCCCTTTCAATGAACAGGCGTGCTTCGTCGCGCCGGGCCTCCGTGAGTTGTTTGGAATCGTTGAGCCAGGGATGTTCCAAGTCGGCAGGCAGAATGACTGCGGCGGCAAACACAGGACCGGCAAGGCAGCCACGGCCTGCTTCATCGCAACCCGCTTCCAGGACACCGCTGTGGAGGAAAGGCTGAAGCATGAAGTTTACTTTTTTTGCAATGATAGGGAATGTATGCAGAACGGAGCTGGGTTTTACTGATAATTTTGGAAGGAGCCGGCAAACATCAGCCAAGCCAAACCCGATAACTTGTTTGGTTTCGCAGTAAAGGAACTCATGCCTAATCCGGGATAGAATATTCGCAGTCCAATTGCATTATTCTACCGTCTCGTGATAAACTTATTGCGTCTTTCGGGGTTCATAATGTGTTTCTCAGGTGAGATTTATTTTCTACAGAAACTTTACGGTACAACGCGCATTTGGATGAGAACTTCTTATAGGATCATTGTCATTACTTTTTTCACCCTGCTGGCGGGGCTCAGCGTATTTTATGTATTCCGCCTGCAATTTTCCTTCGACTTCGAGCAGTTTTTTCCCGAAGGCGATCCGGACCTGGAGTTCTTCCGGGAGTTCGTCGATGAGTTCGAAGCCGATGACAACTTCTTGCTGGTCGCCGTCCGGCGGGAAGCAGGCGTCTTTGACTCCTCTTTTTTGCATCAATTTCACGATTTCACGCTGGAAGCCAGGGGCTTACCTCATGTTCAGGAGGTGCAGTCGCTCACCAAGTTTTCCTATCCCGTCAAAACGCCTTTTGCCGTTACGAGCATCCCGGCTATTCACCGGGACGACCCCGGCCGCTACGTTTCCGACCGCAAGCGGATACTTAATGACGAACGTTTTGTACACAATCTCATCACGGAGGATGCCCGCACGCTGGTGGTTTTTATCAAAACCATTGAATCCATACAGCTGGGTAAAGCCCGGGAGCTGATGGGCGCGATGGATGAGCTCATCCAACAGTACAACTTCGAGGAGTATCACTATCTCGGGCGGCCCTACTTCCAACGGGAGTTGGTGCAAATGCAGCGAAGGGAAATTACCATCTCGGCTATCGTATCGGGAATATTGGTTACCCTGGTGATGTTTTTCATTTTTCGACGACCCTGGGGGATCGCACTCGCGCTGGTATCCATCGGGCTAGGCATGCTCCTGTTCATGGGCTTCCTGGGCGCCACCGGGCGCGAGCTCAATGCGATGGCCGCCCTTTACCCGGTGCTGATGATCATCGTCGGCACCTCGGATGTCATCCACATCATGTCCAAGTACATCGATGAACTGCGCAAGGGGAAAACGCGGCGCGACGCTATCCGGGTCACGATAAAGGAAATCGGCCTGGCCACCCTGCTCACCTCGCTCACGACGGCGATCGGCTTCGCTTCGCTGCTGACCAGCCGCATCGGTCCTATCCGTGATTTCGGGATCAATTCCGCTGTAGGCGTGCTCATTGCCTACTTCACGGTCATCTTTTTTACCACTGCTATCCTTTCCATGTTCCGGGCCGATCAGCTCATCAAGCTGGGCCGGGGTCATGCGTTCTGGGATCGCTCCATGGACTGGGCTTACCGGCTGACGCGTCATCAACCCCGGAAAATAGCCTGGGGGACGGCAGGTATCTTTTTACTTTGCCTGGTAGGCATCTCTCAAATTACGACCAACTACGACATTATCAACAACATGCCGATCGGGAAAAAAATTACGGAGGATTTCCGTTTTTTTGAGCGGGAACTGGCGGGCTTCCGCCCCTTTGAGGTAGCGGTGTACGCCCAGGGTGATTACGAGGCCAATGATTACGAGGTAGTGCAGGAAATTAATAAGGTAGAAGGATACATGAAAGACAACCCCTACGTGCGGGCGGTGGGGTCCATCACGGCGGTTTACAAAAGTATCAACCAAATGTACGGCAACAACAACCCGGAGGCCTATGTCCTGCCGGAAACCAAAGCCGAATTTGAACGCTTTCGCCGCTTGACCGACCGGGTGCCCAAGCTTCAATTGAATGTATTGCTAAGCAAAGACAAAAAGAAAGCCAGGATCACTTCTCGCATCAACGACATGGGCGCCGATTCCATCAAGCAGTTCAACCGCCGCCTCGGCGAATTCATTCAAAGCAGCACCGATTCTTCAGTCGCCATGTTTGTACGCACCGGCACGGGAATGGTCATCGATAAGAACTCGGAATACGTGCGGCGCAACCTGCTGCAGGGGCTGGGGCTGGCGATTCTGATCGTCAGTCTGCTCATGGCCTTGTTGTTCCGCAATATCAAGATGCTGTTCATCGCATTAGTACCCAATGTATTTCCGCTGATTCTGGCTGGCGCCCTGCTCGGCTTTCTGGGTATTGAGCTGGAGGCGGGCATCTCCATCGTCTTCGCTGTCATCTTCGGCATCGCGGTCGATGACTCCATTCATTTTCTGGGCAAATTCAAGCTGGCGCGCAATAAGGGACTCGATGTGGAAGAAGCGCTGCGAATTACCTTTATGGAAACAGGCAAAGCCATATGCCTGACCAGTCTAATCCTGTTTTTCGGCTTCCTCGTCATGCTATTTTCTATCCATCCGCCCAGCGTGACTATTGGTCTGCTGATCAGCGTGACCGTAGTCAGCGCACTGTTGAGCGATCTGCTGGTCATCCCCTTGTTCATCAGATGGATGATCAAGGATCCGCCTGCTTCAGAAGCTGAAAAACAACAGGTCGAACCCTCGGAAAGGCAGGCGCTTCAATCCTGAACTTCGAGAATTTCGAAGAGGTCGTCAATATCTTCAAAAGATTTGAAGCCGACTTTTTCCTCTTCACTGCCGGTGAAGCTCAGGCCCAGAGGGTTCAAGGTATTGAGTACCTCGTCCAGGGTTTCCTCTTCAAAGTCGAGGCTGAGTAAGCAAGGATACTGTTCGGATAGTTCCCGGATAAAACCGACGGAAAGCTCTTTTTCCTGTTGGAGCTGTTCCCAGTCGATCCCATTTTTCCCAAAATCGAGCAGGAAGATCTGAGCCAGGGCGGCAAATTCTTCGAACTGTTCACGGAGTTGGGCGTTGGAATTACCAGGTTGTACTACAATTTCTTTAATGACAGGCACCGGCGACTGCAGGTCGATAAGAGTGGCGGCGCTGGTAAACATACCGACCTGTATGACATCGAGCTGCAGCATATCCGTGGCGGTGCGGATTTCATCGGCGCTCTGCAGGTTAAATTCGCCCGTCAGCTTGGGGCCGTCGATCCACTCGCCGATGGCTTTGACGTTTGGAGGCGGGATATAACTTTCAGAGGCGGGATCCAGGCTGAAGCCCATCCACTCTACTTCCCAGGCGGCAAAGTACCGCGCGTCGGTCAGGTTGGTGATGGAGCTCGCCTTTACTTTGGTGCGAAGCATATGGTTATTTGTATCTTTTGCGTTACAAGAAGTCAAATGTAAGTTTTTTATGAAGGAACCCAATTACTATGACCTGGTTTATGAATTGACGCGTCAAATTCCCCGGGGACGGGTCAGCACGTACGGCGCTATTGCCGATTACCTGGCGCTGGGCTCGGCCCGCATGGTGGGCTGGGCGCTTAACAAATCCTTCTCTTTCGATGGGGTGCCCGCCCACCGGGTAGTCAACCGCAAAGGAGAACTCAGCGGGCGCCGCCACTTCCCCACTCCCGGCATGATGCAGGAACTGCTCGAAAACGAAGGCGTCGTTGTAGAGAACGACCGCGTCCGGAATTTTGATCAGCTGTTCTGGCATCCCTCAGAGAGGGAGAGATTGATGGATTAGAAGGGGCTTCCGCCACCATAACTGCTATGCTGGCGGACACTTCCTCACTTATTTTTCAACACAAAAAATATCGACTATGATGAAACAACTTGTACTGTTTGCCGGTCTGTTTTTCGCTATCCTTAGCTTTGCCTCCGCGCAATCCTCGCCCGCAGGTGTCTGGAAGACGATAGATGACAATACCGGCGAGGCCAAATCGCATGTACGGATTTACGAGCAGGACGGCGCCTATTACGGCAAAATCATCAAACTGCTGCAACGCGAGCCCGATGCCGTTTGTAAAGAATGTAAAGGCGACAAAAAGAACGAGCCTTTAATGGGGATGGTGATCATGGAGGACCTGCAACTTCACAACGACTACTGGAAAAAAGGCACTATCATGGACCCCGAAAACGGCAATGAATACGGTTGCAGCATCTGGTTTGAGGGTGAGAAAAAAGACGAGCTGAAAGTACGTGGTAAACACTGGACCGGCTTGTATCGCACCCAAACCTGGTACCGGGTAGAATAGCCCGAAAAGCCTACTGTCAAATTCGGGATAAAGTCGCAAGAATAAGAGCAAAAAAATAAAGCCTGCGCAATATTCGCGCGGGCTTTCTAGTTTAATAATTAACTTTTATTAACAAAATCATTTGTATGAAGCAAAGTTTTACACAACAACATCTCGTTAAATTTCTCTATCGCGAAACCAGTACCTCAGAGATGCTCTCCGTCAATGAGGCTTTGCACCAGGATCCTGTACTCCGGCAGGAGTACGATCAACTGATGCAGGCGCAGCAGCAACTGCCTCGCGTTCAGTTTCGCCCCGCTGCCGCTTCCATTCACCGCATTCTGAAATACAGTGAGTGCAGCTCGGTAGGCAGAGAAGCCTGAGCTTCCATTTGGAGAAGCCCTGCAGAGCCCTTAGCGGATCACATCTGGTCGCTAAGGGCTTTTGTCATTACTCGTAAAATTGCGTAATTTGTTGATTCATTTTCCCGGATCATTTACCACCCAACAAGGAGCAGTAATTGCGGCAAGTAAATAAAAGTCAATTAATTGACGCAATAACTTGCTTTTTAAAAACAAAAAATTTATTTTTGTTTTTGTATTAAAACAGAAAGTTTAACTCTGAAAAGCGTTATCTAATGTCGCAGGATAGAGAAGCAAAATTAAAAGCCCTCCAATTAACTATGGACCGGCTGGAAAAGACCTACGGCAAGGGCGCCGTCATGAAATTGGGCGATCAGCAGATCGTCGATGTGGAGAGTATTCCCTCCGGCTCTCTAGGGCTTGATATAGCCCTGGGTGTAAACGGATATCCCCGGGGCCGGGTCGTGGAAATATACGGGCCGGAATCGTCCGGAAAAACCACTCTCGCCATACATGCCCTTGCAGAGTGTCAAAAACAAGGCGGTATTGCCGCTTTCATCGATGCAGAACACGCCTTCGACCGCGGGTATGCCGAAGCACTGGGCGTCGATGTGAAAAACCTCTTGATTTCTCAGCCCGATAACGGCGAACAAGCCCTGGAAATCACGGAGAACCTCATTCGCTCGGGCGCCATCGATATCATCGTAATCGACTCCGTTGCCGCTCTAGTGCCGCGCGGAGAAATCGAAGGCGAAATGGGGGACAGTAAGATGGGCCTGCAGGCGCGCCTGATGTCACAGGCTATGCGTAAGCTGACCGCCACCATCGGCCGCACCGGCTGCTGCTGCATCTTCATCAACCAGCTGCGGGAGAAAATCGGTGTCATGTTCGGCAACCCCGAAACGACGACCGGCGGAAACGCCCTGAAGTTCTACTCCTCTATCCGCCTGGATATCCGCCGCAGCGGATCGGGTATCAAAGACAAGGACGGCAACGTCACCGGAAACCACGTCAAGGTCAAAGTGGTGAAAAATAAAGTAGCCCCTCCTTTTCGGATAGCTACCTTTGATATCATGTTCGGTGAAGGCATCTCCAAAAACGGCGAAATCATCGACCTGGGTGTCGACCACGATATCATACAGAAAAGCGGATCCTGGTATAGCTACGGCAATGCCAAAATCGCTCAGGGGCGCGAGTCGGCTAAACAATTTCTGGACGACAACCCGGAAGTAGCTGAAGAAATAGAAGCCAAAATCAAGGAAAAGATACTTGGTATTTCTCCCAACGGAGAAAAGAAGGAAAAGGAAGAAGAGAAAGACAGCAAAAGTAAAAGCTCTAAAAAATAGAGCTGCCGATGAAAGGCTCCGGCGCATTTCCTGGAAAGGATCTTACAACAAGGGAGTACTCAGCGACAAGCAATCAATAAGTGTCGGTTTTCTATCGAAACACGACACTTATAATCGCCCGTTGCTGAGCGGGAGCAGGAAACCAGAATTCCCTGCTCCCGCTTGCCCTCTGAGCGCTTTAATCAATATTGCGCTCTGCTCATGCCGTAGCCTGTCGTCAGGCCCACCGTATCATTTTCTGTGAAAAAAGCGGAAGCTCCCTCCATTTTCTTTTTTCTTCCTGCCCAGGTTTCGCATGGTCGGGTAAAATTTCCTTTTCCCGATTTACTAATCTCCCTCCCACTCAAAGGTCTCGATCAGATGATCGATATCCTCCTTCACAAAGTTGATAACCGGCGCGAGCGAATCAGGCCGGGCTTTGGTATTGAAGTACAGCGCACCTCTTACAAAGTGATCAGTACTGTCGGTGAGGTAAAACTGGAAGCTGGAAGCGGCAGGTCCTTTAATTTGAAAAGCAAAACCATACACCTCGCTTTCCGGTTTGTAAATGCGAATCTCATCGATATAATTAGCGCGTTTGGTGTGCCAGTCCGCCATTTCGAAGGCGTCGAGCTTTAAACGCTCCAGTGATTTGTACGGCCCTACCGGATAATAACTGAAGTGTATGCGGCTGTCAAAATCGGGATAGTAGACATCGAACCAGCAGTGATCAGCCGGCTGCTCTTCGAAAAAAGCCGTGTCTCGCTGAATCTGTGTATAGGAGGGATACTGAAAGGTAAAATGGCAGTAATTTGCATCAAAAGACCGATAATCCTTCTCGGGATACTGCACACGCGGATATCCGCGCGGCCTGGGGGTCAGGCTTTCCTCATCGCTACAGGCATTCATCAAGCCGGCAACAAGAACGGATAATACAGTATTTAAAAAACTTAATTTCATATATGGTTGCTCTATTGCTTCGGCAGGGTAACCATTACCTGCTCGATGCGTCTTTTACTTACTGAAACGATCTTAAACTTGAAGAGATTGTAATAGAGCTCGGCATCTTTCTGCGGAATCTGACCGTACAACTCCAGTATAAGACCGGCCAGAGAGTCGGCATCGCCTTTTACCTCATCGAAGGTACTTGTATCGACCCCGATAATCCGGCAAACGTCATTGAGCAGGGTCTTTCCCTCAAAGAGATAATTGTAATCGTCAATCTTGCGGTAGATCACCTCCGCTTCATCGTCGAATTCATCTTTAATATCACCGATCACCTCCTCCATAATATCTTCCAGGGTGGCAATGCCGGAGCTGCCGCCGTACTCATCAACCACGATCGCCAGGTGCAGGTGTTCCCGCTGAAATTCTTTTAGCAAATCGTTGATCTTTTTGGCCTCGGGAACGTAGAGTACATTCGTCCGGATGAGTTGCTGCCATTCATAACCGGCCTCTTCGTGCAGGTGGCCCAGCAAATCTTTGACGTAGAGGATACCCGTTATGTTGTCAAAGTCATTATCATACACCGGAATGCGGGAGTAGCCGGAAGTACGGACGACTTCCAGCAGTTCGGAAAATCCGATCCGGAAGTCGACAGCCACTACATCGACCCGTGAGCGCATGATTTGTTTGACTGATACGTCACCAAATTTCACGATACTCTTCAGAATATCGATTTCTTTCCTGGTATTACTCTCACTACTGACAGTGAGTTCAATAGCCTCGTCGATATCTTCTTTACTGGCAGGGACGCCCCCGAGGGTTCTTTGCGCCAGCCGGGTTTCGATGATGCTGGTCCAGGTTACAAGGACACGGCTCATAGGGCTGAGCAGCCGCATGAGCACTAGTAAGGGAGCAGACATGAATCTTGCGAGTTTGACATTGTTCAGATTGGCATATACTTTGGGCGCTACTTCACCGAATAGAACCAGGAGAAAAGTCACACCGACCACCGTGAAGAGAAAGCCGATGATGGTGCTCAATCTGGCCGTGGAAACGACATCCTCCAGGGTAAAGGAACGGATAATCCAATTCGACCAGGATTCAAAGGTCTCGGGAGGAAGCAGGTTCATGATAACAAACTCGGAGACGATGACGATCGCAATATTGATAAAGTTATTGCTGATCAGGATAGTAGCCAGCAACGTACGAGGCTTATCCTTGAGCAGCAGGATACGGCGGCTATTGCTAGCGCTTTCCTGCTCCAGTTTTTCAAAGTCATTGTGAGTTAGCGAAAAGAAGGCTACTTCTGAGCCGGAGATCAACCCGGAACAGCACAACAAGATCAAAATAGAAACAATTGCCAGGAATACTTCCAGGGGAGGAAGCGCGATGATTAGCAAAGTTAGTTGAAGTAAGCTATCAGGGTCGCTTTCCAAGGAAACAGCGATTTGTTAAGAAATAGGGTTGCCCCGTGCGCCGCTCAAAATGGCAGGTCATCATCTGCGGATTCATTGATTTCTACCGATGGAGTGCTACTTACGTCGCTATTGCTGGAGTTATTGTCGGAAGACTGGCTTTTGTTATAAGTGGGATTGGTACCCTCTTCGTCCTCGGCATTGGGAAAGTATTCCGATCTGTTGTCTGAACCACTGTTATCTCTGCGCGATCCAACCAGCCGGAAATAATTCGCCACCACTTCCGTCGTTTTGCGATTGTTACCGTCCTGATCCTCCCAGGTACGATGCGTCAGTTTCCCTTCTACATAAATCATGGCTCCCTTAGTCAGCGTATTCTCCGCCCGCTCGGCGAGCGCACGCCAGACCACGATATCGTGCCATTCGGTAGTTTGCTGCCATTGCCCGCTCTTATCGCGATAGTTCTCGTTCGTAGCTATCGGGAATTTGGCTACCACGGCGCCATTCTCCAGCCGCCTTATTTCGGGATCTCTTCCTAAATTTCCAATCAGAATAACGCGATTGACCATTTACTTCTTTTCGTTTTAATTCTTATGGCACTAGCTTAAATTTAAATATAGGGATTTATCCTGTAAATAACAATCAATGATTTTGGGGAAGGCGAATTTACGCAAGTTTTTTCGATTTGCCTCTAAGAGCGAATGCTTCTCTAAGGGCGGGGGTTCCTGCAACTGGAGTTTCCAGAATCTTGCCGTAATCTTTTGATGGGTAAGCGTTTGCTGAAAGGGAGGAGAAACTTGAGATACCTCATAGGGGATATCTCCTACGTATTGCCGCCACCGAGGCTGGCCGGCCAGCTCCTCCGTCCGGGTAAGCGGCCGGGGTGTTTCGATAAGCGGAAACTCAAAGAGGTGCTGCCAGATATCTTTTTCCACCCGTTTCCGCAAAAACACCGATTGCCCATACTGCAGAACCAGGTAGTGGAAGAATCGTTCTTTTTTTACCAGTTTTTTGGCCTTTACCGGCAACTCACTTACGCGCTGTTCGCCAAAAGCATAGCAATCCTCCTGAAGCAAGCAGGTGCTACAAAGCGGATTTCTCGGGGTACAATGCGTGGCACCAAAATCCATAATAGCCTGGTTGTAGCGTCCGGGATTACCGGGGTCGAGCAGGCGACCGGCGAGTGCAGAAAAATACTTTTTACCCTCGCTGCCGTCAATGGGCAGGTCGATCCCGAAAAAACGGGCCAGTACGCGAAAAACATTTCCGTCAACTACTGCGTGAGGCAGGTCGAATGCGAAGGAAGCGATGGCCGCTGCCGTGTAGGGCCCAACGCCCTTCAGGGAAAGCAGCTCTTTGTAGGTTTCCGGAAATCGACCGCCGCGTTCACGGCTGATGTATTGCGCGGTGTGGTGCATATTGCGCGCGCGGGAATAATATCCCAATCCCTCCCATAGCTTTAATACTTCTTCCTGGGAAGCAGCCGCCAGGTCCTCCACTCGGGGGAAGCGCTCCAGAAAACGCTTGAAGTAGGGAAGGCCCTGCTGCACCCGGGTTTGTTGAAGAATCACCTCTGATAACCAGATGACGTAGGGATCTCTCGCTTCCTTCCAGGGCAGCGGACGATGGCTCCCGGCGTACCAATTCAATAATTCCCGGCGAAAAAGCCGCTCTTTTCTGATTTCTTGCTCAGCATTCATAGGTAAAGACGAAGATAGGAAAACAGCAGGGGCTGCCATGGTGACAGCCGATATAACACAAAAAATAATGGCGGCAACGTATTATCGCTGCCGCCATTATGGGGGGAAAGGGCTATTTAATATTAGGCTTTCACGTTCTCATAGCGTTTGCCGATCAGCTCTTTCAGTTCCTTACGGGCAAAGAAAATACGACTCTTCACCGTTCCCAGAGGCAGATCCAGGTGATCAGCAATTTCCTGGTACTTAAACCCCTGATAGTGCATCAGAAAAGGGATGCGAACCGTATCATCCAAACCGTCAACCATTTTGATCAACTCTTTCATCATAATATTGGATTCGCCTTGATTGGCAATAACCGTGCTTCCGGAATTAATATAGTACATATTATCGGTAGAATCCATAATCGTGTTGGCCTTTACCTTCTTCCGGTAATTATTGATGAAGATATTCTTCATTATCGTGAAGAGCCAGGCTTTGAAATTCGTTCCCGGACGAAACTTCTCCCGGTTTGTCAGTGCCCGGTAGGCTGTTTCCTGAAAGAGATCCTTGGAGTCTTCGACATTCTTAGTGAGGTTGTAGGCAAATGAATGAAGAATGGAAGACATTTGGTTGAAATTACTATGAAATTCGTTCTGAGACATTTTGCTAATGTTTTGTTTAACTTTTCAGACTTTCGTTTCTTCTCGCTGTTGATACAAATCTAAACAAAAGTTAAACAAAAACCAACTCTAAAGTACAAAAAAGCTTACACAAAGCTTGACAGGCGTCAAACCAAGTAGAAAATAAAAACACAAAATACTGAAAATCAAATAATTAAGAACAAATGTTAACGAAATCTTAAAATTTTTTATTTTCAATAATTTTTGAAAGAAGCGATGGCTTGTTTAATGTTTTAGCTGTTTGCAGGTCATTTTCCTTAACAACGATACCGAAATTACAGGCGCGATTTCATACTTTATTCTTAAAATCATACTTTCCACCTTATCTTTCAGGTAATGTTTAAGAAAGGTTCGACAGCAGCTTACTTCTGCGCCTTTATGACCAGGAAGATGGCAACAACACTAAAGATAATATTGGGTAACCAAATACCCGCCAGCGGTGGGATAGCCTTTCCTGTGGCGAATACAATAGCAAAACGGGACAGGAAGATGTAAATAGCGCCAAGACCGATTCCAAGCGCCAGGTGAAGTCCCATGCCTCCTCTAACCTTGCGGGCGGCGATGGAGACGCCGATGATGGTAAGTATAAAAATGGTGAACGGTTCGGCAGAGCGCCGATACAATTCGATCTGATATTTTTCAATATTGCCTACCCCCCGTGTAGACTGCTTTTCAATGTGATCCTTCAGTTCCGGAGTCGTCATCATGGATTGTTGTTCGGCGTAATCCACAAAATCGGCGGGGCTGAGATTCAGGGTGGTATCGAGGTATTCTCCTTTACCCAGTATCAACTCCTCACGAAGACCGTCAAAGGAACGGATCTCGTAATCACGCAGGCGCCACTTATCAGGAGGTCCCTGCCATTCCGCGGTATTCGCTTTGATGAGGCGAACCAGTTTGTTTTCCTGAAAATGCTCAACTCGAAAATCTGCCGCCGTGCTGTCTCGTTTGCGATAGCTGCGAATATATACTTTGGTATCGGGAGATACGAACATATGTACATCACGGGTTTTCCCCTTATCCTTATTTTTATCAAAATAAGTATAGACGATATCGAGCATCGATTTATTTCCGTTGGGAATGAAGTAGTGGTTGCCCAACATCAGCATGCCGGCCACTAAGGCAGAAGCCAGCAAATAAGGACGTAATAAGCGCCGAAAGCTCACGCCGGCATTGAAGATGGAAATGATTTCCGAGTTGTAGGCCAGCCGTGAGGTGAAAAAGATAACGGCGATGAGCGTAAACAGTGGCCAGAGCAGACCGTCTATAAAAAGGATAAAGTTGGCGTAATAGCCAAAAATGACCTCGTGGGTAGTGATCGGTTCTTCGATAATTTTCTCCACCTTCTCGCTAAAGTCGATAACCACTCCAATCATCGTAAAGATCAGGACGGTGAAAAAGAAAGAGGAGAGAAATTTCTTTATAATGTATATGTCTAACTTTTTAATCATATCAGTCTTATGTCAAGACATTTTTCAGAGCGCCACCCGGCTACAACCGCTGTTCCAGTCGCTTTACCATTCCATTTTTCCACGATGCGAAGTCCCCACCGGTGATATGCCGGCGCGCTTCTCCCACCAGCCAGAGGAAAAAACTCAGGTTGTGCAAGCTTGCTATCTGGGCCCCCAGCAATTCTCCACTGTGAATCAGATGGCGCAGATAGGCCTTGGTGTAAAACCGGCTGCTCATACAAGGGCCTTCTTCATCTATCGGGCTGAAATCATCTTTCCATTTGGCATTTTTGATATTGATAATGCCGTTAGCCGTATACAACATGCCGTGACGGGCATTCCGCGTAGGTAATACGCAGTCGAACATATCCACGCCCAGCGCAATACACTCCAGGATATTGGCCGGCGTTCCCACGCCCATTAAGTAACGCGGCTTGTCAGCAGGTAGTATATCGCAAACCAGCTCGCAGGTGTGGTACATCTCTTCTGCCGGTTCTCCAACCGAGAGACCGCCGATGGCGTTGCCGGCCCGGTCAAAACTGGCGATGGTTTCGGCCGAAGCCCGGCGTAGATCCTCGTATGTACTCCCCTGTACAATGGGAAAGAGCGCTTGTTCATAACCGTACAGTCCTTCCTGCCGGTCAAAATGATCACAGCAGCGCTTCAGCCAGCGATGAGTCAGTTCCATCGACTCTTTAGCGTAGCGGTAATCACAGGGGTAAGGCGGACATTCATCAAAAGCCATGATGATATCGGCCCCAATGATGCGCTGTATATCCATAGCGCGTTCCGGGCTAAAAAAGTGTTTGGAGCCGTCGATATGGGAGCGGAAAGTAACGCCCTCCTCTGTAATTTTGCGACGTTCGCTCAGGGAATACACCTGGTAACCACCGCTATCGGTAAGTATAGGATGGCGCCAGCTATTGAAATAGTGGAGCCCCCCGGCTTTTTGCAAAATATCCAGACCGGGTCGCAGATAGAGGTGATAGGTGTTGCCGAGAATAATCTGGGCTTTGACTTCCGTTTCCAGTTCTTTTTGGTGAACCCCTTTAACGGTGCCGGCGGTACCCACCGGCATAAAAATAGGCGTTTCAATACGCCCGTGCGCTGTTTCGATCACGCCGGCCCGCGCTTTACTGCCGCCATCTCTGTGTTGAAGTTGAAAAGTAAACAAGTGTTTCAATTTGTAACCAAGAACGCAAAAATAGGAAAATCTGCTTGCCTCCTATGTGGATGTAAACAGTTGAGAAAGGAATTTAGATGTAAGCCATTTTTCGGCCAGGCAGCTACACCGCATAGCGATTGTGATCCAGCTTGAGCAATACCGCAATCATAAGGGTAAATCCGAGCAAAGAGGAGCCGCCTTTACTGAGGAAAGGGAGCGGAATACCAATGATAGGCATTAGCCCCATGGTCATACCTATATTGATGAAAAAGTGGATGAAAAAGATGCCGGCTACCCCGTAAGCGTAGTTCCTGGCGAAATTGTTCCGTTGTCGCTCAGCGATAACAGTAATGCGATATAGCAGCAACAAAAACAGCCCGACGATGCCGAAGGTTCCGATGAAGCCATGTTCTTCACCAATCGTACAGAAAATAAAATCGGTGGATTGCTCCGGAACATAGTTAAGCTTGGTCATCGTGCCCTTGAGGAACCCCTTGCCCTTAATACCTCCTGACCCGATGGCCATTTGGGATTGCAGTACATTGTACAGAGAGCCCCGCGGGTCACATTCCCCCGGTTGCAACCATACTTTGATCCGCTCCTGCTGATGGGGTTTAAGTACGTTGTGGAAAGCATAATTGGAAACATAGGCCAGCAGGCCGCCGCTCAGTATAGCGGTGTACAAAAGGCCCGCGTAGCGGCTGCGTTTTTTACGCCAGAGATAAAAGGTAAAAGCGACAAAAGTGACGCTGCTGGCAATCAGCACTTCATTGAGGTAGCCCTCGTAGGTCATGACACCGGCGGTGACGATAAACGCTGCGGCGCCCCCCAGCCAGGGACGCTTGTGTCCGTTAAAATTGAAGGCCATAATGAACATGCTCAGCAGAATGAGCACCAGCAAAATATACCAGGGACCGAATACCAGCCCCGTCAGGAGTACGACAGTGACAAAGGCGCCGATGATGTAATAGGTGGGCGACAAGCCTTCCCGGTACAGCAAAATGAAAAAGGAGAAAAACACGAGTGCTGACCCGGCATCGGGTTGCAACAGGATGAGCCCTGCCGGCAGTAGAAATATTCCAAAGGCTATCAGCTGCGAGTGGGAATCCTTTAAATCGGTGTTGTATGCACTGAGAAAACTGGCCATCGCCAAACAGGTCCCGAATTTGGCGATTTCTGAAGGCTGGAAAGAAAAGCCACCCAGCGAAAACCAGGAAGTCGCCCCTTTAATCGTTACTCCAAAAACCAGGACGGCGGCGAGTAAAACCAGGGAAGCCGCATAAATGGGATAAGCAAAAGCCCGCCAGAATTTCCAGTCAATCAGACTGATTACAATGAAGGTGAAAAAAGAAATACCGATCCAGATAGCCTGCTTACCGGCGGAGGTTTGAAAAAAGCTGCTCTGATTCTCGTGGAAACCGACGGAAAAGATCATCAGCCATCCCAGCACTACCAGCCCGAGGTAGGTGGAAAAGGTCGTCACGTCGAGTTTCTTGATTGCTTTCTTCTTCAGTCTGGCAGCCATCCGCTTATTTTCACTGTGCTTTAATTGATCAACTCCTCGGGCTTCATTTTATTGTCCATCACCCGGTAAGCGCCGGGATAATCTTTCTTCAGTACGTGCAACATGTGCGTCGCTTCCAGTTTGGTAGCGAAAGCGCCAACCCGGACTTTGAAGTAAGGGTTGTTGTGCACCCAGTCAATGGGAAGATTGGGATACTGATACTGAAAGGACTGCATGACGTTTTCCATCTGCTGCCGGCTGGTGGTCGCCAGAATTTCAATGCGCCAGCCATCTACCGTGTTTCTGGCCTTGTTAGCTTGAACAAACTGATCCATCATCTGCGCGATCAACGGCTGTTCTTCGATTTGGATCTTTTGGGCCATTGCCGGAGCAGAAAAGAGGCAACTCAGAAGAAAAAGGGCGAAAAAACGGCTCATTCTGTGTTTTTAACGTAAATATACTACGAATCCTTTACTATTCCTACCCCGGAAGAGCTGCCCAGGCGCTCGGCGCCGGCCTCGATCATAGCCCGGGCATCCCCGGCACTGCGAATACCTCCCGAAGCCTTGATCTTTATCGGGGTGCCGCTGAGTTCCTGTTTGAGCATTTCCACGACCCGCAAAGTAGCGCCGCCTCCGTTGAACCCCGTAGAGGTTTTAACAAAGTCGGGTTCAAATTCCCGGCAGATGCCGGCCATACCAAGAATTTCATCATCGGTCAGCAAACCCGTTTCCAGGATAACTTTAATTTTCTTTGCTTTGAGATGAGCGGCCGCCGTCATGCTGGCAATATCGTTCCGGACATAGTTCCAGTTCTGGCTCTTGACAGCACACAGGTTGATAACAACATCCACTTCATCCGCTCCCTCATCAATAGCCCGTTTGATCTCCTCGACTTTCGCAAAAGTTGCGGAGTACCCCATCGGAAATCCGATGACAGTAGCCACTTTTACCGGACTGTTCTCCAATAACTGGTAGGCATTTTTAACAAAGTAAGGAGGATACACACCGCTGCAAACTGATGGGTGACAGCCTCTTCACAAACTTGCCGGACTTCCTCCATTCTCGTATCCGGCTTGAGAATTGTATGGTCAATGTAAGTGGCTAGGTTCATGGAATTTATCATTAGCTATTACTGGTAAATTTCCCACTAAGGATCGCATCCTAAGTGCGCCGCGCACTAAACTCTTCCGTGGCAGTGCTTATACTTCTTCCCACTTCCACAGGGGCATGGATCATTCCGTCCGACTTTATCCCCCTGGCGCACGAAGGTTTCCGGTTTGGCCTGCTTGCGGCTGACCGACTCAGCGGCGCGCCGGGTATCTTCAGGCGTTTGCGAGGAACCGTCGCTGCGACTGGTCCGTACCTTGCTAAGGTCGGTGCGTTGTTCGCGGGCTTGTTCCAGCGTGGTGCCGTCAGCGAATACCAGGGTCCCCTTTGACAGATAGGAGGTCACTTCTTCGTTGATCAAAAAAATCAGCTGTTCGAAGAGGTTATAAGCTTCCATCTTATAGATAACGAGTGGATCCTTTTGTTCGAAAGAAGCAGCCTGTACCGATTCTTTGAGTTCATCCATCGAGCGCAGGTGTTCCTTCCACTTATCATCGATAAGGGCCAGGGTAACCGCTTTTTCGATATCCTCAATGATCGATTTGCCACCGGTTTTCACGGCCTTTTCAATATCGGCCGTAATGGGCAGAGGATTGGAACGGCCGTCGGTAAACGGAATGAGTATGCGCTTGTACTGATTGCCCTGCGTCTCGTGTACATGACTAATCTGGGGCATCAGCAGTTCGGTGATATGATCCCCTTTCCGGTGGTAATACTCGGTGAATTGCTCCTGGAAACGCTCGACGATTTCGTCCTCCGACCCCTCCTTAAAGTCGATGGGATCCATACGTCCCTGGGGGTCCAGTCCCAGCAGCCCTACCGAATCTTTGCGGAAGCTTTCGAAATCACCCGATTCGCGATGTGTGATCACCAGGCTTTCCATCAGGGAGTGAAACATGTTGTTGAGGTCGACGGAGAGGCGCTGCCCGGAGAGGGCATTTTTGCGTTTCTTGTAGATGGCTTCCCTCTGAATATTCATCACATCATCGTACTCGAGCAGTCGCTTCCGGATACCGAAGTTGTTTTCCTCAACTTTCTTCTGCGCTCGTTCGATAGACTTGGAGACCATCGGGTGCTGGATCACTTCGCCCTCCTGGTGGCCCATCCGGTCCATGAGTTTGGCGATGCGCTCCGACTGGAAGAGGCGCATGAGGTTATCCTCCAGCGAGATGTAGAACTGCGAACTACCGGGATCGCCCTGACGTCCGGCACGACCGCGCAGCTGCCGGTCGATACGCCGCGAGTCGTGACGCTCGGTACCTACGATGGCCAGGCCTCCCGCTTCGCGAACAGCCTGGGTGATTTTGATATCCGTACCCCGGCCGGCCATATTAGTGGCGATGGTTACTCTGCCGGGTTTGCCGGCTTCGGCGACGATCTCGGCTTCCCGCTGGTGCTGCTTGGCATTGAGAACGTTGTGATTCAATCCCCGAAGCTTGAGCATACGGCTCAGCTTCTCGGAAACATCAACGGAGGTAGTACCCACCAGTACGGGGCGGCCGGCTTCGGAGAGCGCGACAATTTCATCGATAACGGCGTTAAACTTCTCCCGGGCGGTTTTGAAGACCATGTCTTCGCGGTCATCCCGGACAATCGGCCGATTGGTGGGAATGACGACCACATCGAGCTTATATATTTCCCAGAATTCGCTGGCTTCCGTTTCAGCAGTACCGGTCATACCGGCCAGCTTGTGGTACATGCGGAAGTAGTTCTGCAGCGTCACCGTCGCGTAGGTCTGCGTAATATCACCCACCTTTACATTCTCCTTGGCTTCCAGCGCCTGGTGCAAGCCGTCGGAATAGCGGCGGCCTTCCATCATACGGCCAGTCTGCTCATCTACTATCTTGACCTGGCCGTCCATGACCACGTACTCGTCATCGCGTTCGAAGAGCGTGTAAGCCTTTAGCAGCTGGCTCATGGAGTGAAGTCGCTTCGACTTGACGGCGAAGTCCTGAGAGAGTTTGGTTTTTTCTTCCTCACGCTCCTGTTCACTAAGCTCCTCCTTGCTATCGATCTCAACCATCTCTGTCGCGATATCGGGCATGACAAAGAAGTTGGGATCATCGGTAAATCCTGCCAGGAACTCGGCGCCGCGGTCGGTGAGTTCCACCTGCCGGTTCTTTTCATCGATGGTAAAGTAGAGCGGTTCATCTACCAGGTGCATATTTTTCGACTGCTCCTGCATATAGAAATTTTCCGCCCGCTGCAGCATTACGCGCACCCCTTCCTCGCTGAGAAACTTGATCAGAGGACGGTACTTGGGAAGTGCCCGATAGGCTCGTAAAAGCGCCATTCCGGCTTCTCCTTCCTCGTTCCCGGTTTCGCCCTCTTTGAAGAGTTTTTTGGCTTCCGCCAAATATTCCGTCGCCAGCTTACGCTGCTGGCTGATCAGTCTTTCTACATCCGGTTTCAGTTCGATATACTCCTGGTCTTCAGACCCTTTCGGAACGGGACCTGAAATGATCAACGGCGTCCGTGCGTCATCGACCAGTACGGAGTCGACCTCATCCACCATGGTGAAGTGATGCTTGCGCTGCACCATCTCCTCGGTAGAGCGCACCATATTATCGCGCAGGTAATCGAAACCGAATTCGTTATTCGTGCCGTAGGTAATATCGCACTCATAGGCCTCCTTGCGCTCCTTGGAGTGCGGCCGGTATTTGTCGATACAATCAATCGTGAGCAGGAGGAATTCGAAGATAGGGCCTATCCATTCCTGGTCGCGCCGGGCCAGATAGTCGTTCACAGTAATGACGTGTACGCCCTGACCGGAGAGCCCGTTGAGATAAGCGGGCAGGGTGGCGACCAGCGTTTTACCTTCACCCGTTGCCATCTCGGCAATTTTGCCGTCGTGCAGTACCATACCGCCGATAAGCTGCACGTCGTAGTGCACCATATCCCAGGTAATCTCGCCGCCGGCGGCTACCCACTGGTTTTTCCAGACGGCCTTATCGCCCTCAATTTTGACGTAGTTTCTTTTGGGATTGGCCGCCAGGTCGCGATCATGATCCGTAGCCGTGACGGTCAGTGTATTATTATCTTTAAAACGACGGGCTGCTTCCTTAACTACAGCAAATGCTTCGGGAAGGATTTCCTGAAGCACTTCCTCCAGCGCCTTATCGCGATCTTCCTTCAACTGGTCTATTTCCTTGAAAAGCGCTTCCTTCTGACCCAGGTTTTCTTCACCGTCAGCCTCTTTTTCCAGTTGCTCGACCTCCGCATCGATATCTGAAAGATACTCTCCGATGCGCTCGCGAAAGCGGAGGGTTTTATTACGCAATTCATCGTTGCTGATATCGTGCAGATCTTCGTATATTTCGTTAATCTCATCGACGATCGGACCGTAGGTTTTGATGTCCCGTTCGTACTTGGTGCCGAAGATCTTTTTTACAGAATTAGATATAAAATCAAACATATAGAGAATTTTCAATAGTGATCCATTAAGCGGAGCAAAGATACGATATATTTACTACCTACTTCACATATTATACCAAAGTAGTAAACGGCTCAATAGCGTGCCATATTGGCATTTTTTAGTTAAAACAGCAGCTTTATTCAACTGGTTGAGGAGGAACTACCGCTTTTACCACCCAGCTAAAACATTTATCGGCTACAGATAGTTTCGTTAGGGAAAATTCGCTTTAAGCAAAGCGGAAAAAGAAGACCGCCCTCCACTTAAATACCTTTAATTCAGCCCTTTATAAACAGCTTTTGCAAAAACAAGCCTGCACTGATGATCAGAAATTTCATCCCCCTGTTACTGTTGCCGGTACTGCTTCCCCTGCTCTCCGGCTGCCAGAATGACGTAGAACGCCGTGATATTCGCGATTATTACTTTCCGCTGAAGGACCTGACCGACGGCTTGGTTTACGAATACCAGCCGGTACACAACGATTCTTTGTCGCCCGCCTACTGGTATTATCGCTCCCTCCTCTTTGAAGACAGCGTTTTCCTCACCGGCGCCTACTATGAATACGAGTTGTTGCCCCTGCAGTTCGTACGCGAGGAACTGGTCAACAACGGCATGCTCCTGGAAGAAATGTTTCTCTACGAACGCGACTCCACCGGAAAACAGATTCAAATCCCCGTCGATATCGAGGCCGGCAATGTTTTCCCCTTTTATGTACGCGACTCCGGTGGTGTTTTCCTCTACAAAGTGGAATGGACCTCCCCCCTGGACCCAGGAGCCGTCACCCGGGTCATCAAGAACCGCCGCTTTAGCGGTGATACCACCTATACTTATCAAGGAGAAGATTACGACGCCATCACCTTCGAGGTGCGCGAACTCTTCGAATACGACAAGGAAGGCGTCTTCGAAAAACAATACGACGGGATCGAAATCTACGCCGAGGACCTCGGACTGGTCTATTACCAAAAAAATATCTCTCCCGGCTTCACCCTGGCTTACGCCCTCCGCGATCGCTATCCGATGGCGGAGCTCGAAGAGCAGTTTAAAGAAATGTACCATCCCGAAATGATGGAGTGAGTAGCCGGAGCGGATAACAGGGTTTTAAGCCTGCTCTGGGGAATAACTGATTTGCAAATGATGTATTTAGCGTCATTTATAAAACAAGTCGACGACAGTTTAGAAGTTTAGCGCGGCGCCCTTCCTACGGACCGTCTGGTCTGGCCTCCTGTTTAGGCGTTTAGAAGATCTGAAAATGAAACTTCCAGGTTCGAATCTAAACTCCTAAACCAGCTGCCCCAGCAGGGGCAGTAGCTAAACTTCTAAACTTAGCAAACAAAATTTTTCAGCTATTCGACTGGCATGGTACCAAAAAATGCCTTATCTTTGTGCCTCCCAAGGCGCCACGTATGACGTCTTGTTCATAAAAAGGTTGGGTGGCCGAGTGGCTAGGCAGAGGTCTGCAAAACCTCGTACGGCGGTTCGAATCCGCTCCCAACCTCGATCCAATTCAAGCCCGCAGCTCCGCTGCGGGTTTTTTAATGCCCCACTCCCAACGGCCGAGCTTGCTCGAGTCGTTGGGAGTGGGGCATTAAAAAACTAGCCGAAGGCGTGGCTTGAATTGGATCGAAAGGCCTCCCCCTCACCGGATCAGCGACAGCTAATCCGCTTCCCTATTCCCGGCATTAATCTTCTTTCATACAGGCTAAGAGCTTGTTTGGAGGCCACCCTTCGGGCTAAAAAATGCCTTTTTTTGCTGATACTGCGTTGCTTTTCTTGCCCGTACCTCCGGGTATGCACTTCAAAAAGCGCCTTGTCTCATCAAAAAATTGATACTTTTTATCTCCAAAAGCGGCCTCCAAACAAGCTCTAAAGCCTGCGCTACAACAACCGAGCTTGCTCGAGTCGTTGGGAGTGGGGCATTAAAAAAACTAGCCGAAGGCGTGGCTTGAATTGGATCGAAAGGCCTCCCCACACCGGATCAGCGACAGCTAATCCGCTTCCTCATTCCCGGTATCCACCTTCTTTGTATAAAACCAGGAGACCCTGGGAAAGGGCCTCCTGGTGAGCCAACCCCGAAAAAACTAGCCGAAGGCGTAGGTTGAATTGGATCGAAGGCCTCCCTCCCTCACCGGATCAGCGACAGCTAATCCGGTCCACTCCCATTCTCAGCAATTTCTTCTCGAAATAAGTTAAGAGCCTGTGCGACGACCTATCTAGTTCTGAGCCTCACTCAGGCCTTTTTCTTTTTTTGTGCCATCCACGATTAGGTCCGCCGGGGCTACTTCCAGCAATTCGGCTGTTCTTACCAAATCTGGTAAATAAGGTTCTTTCCGATTATTACACCAGCTATTTACTGTAGGAACATAGACACCGATGTGGGGGATCGATTGGAGCGTTTTGCTGCTTCGACCGGGCTTCCTATACCGGACAGTCCTCTTTCCTAGCCCGGATTATTCATGGGTTCTTCGTCATGAGACGCCAAAATAGTTGTCAGGCTTGGGCTTCCGCAGGAATGAGGCGCGGAGTCGTATCCCCAGATACGATGAGTATCGAACGACGAGCAAACGCAAGAATGGTAGGCAATTTGGTCTCGTAATAGATTAATCCATGAATAATCCGGGCTAGCTTCATTCAACTGCTTCCCAGCCTTTATTCATTGCTTTCTCCGGAAGCAACAGCTAAGCTATTCGTCAGGCATCCCTGAAAAGCGAAAGACAACTTCACTATTGAAAAAATAAGGACTGCACGGACCAACCATGAACAGCGATCAAGCCAAGAGGATAGACTTTCCCGATCTGCTTTCCCGGCTGGGCTTCGAACCGGTGAAGGTGACTAAGGGAGGCCGGGAGCTCTGGTACCGATCTCCATTCCGGAAGGAAAAGGAACCGTCTTTTCACACTTCCTTCCTGGGCGGCAAGTGGATCTGGAAAGATTTCGGCGACACCGGTGGTAATGTCATCGACTTCGTGATGCGGTATCAGGGCATACAGTTTAAGGAGGCTTTGGCTTTCTTGAGAAACGTTTACCAGGGCAGTCTCTTTGATCATTCCAGTAGAGCAGGGCGTTCTTTCCAGCAATCATCCGTTCCTGTTCTTTCTCAGCAGCAGCGCCGGCAGGAGGACTTTGCACCGGAAAAACAGCGGGAGCTGGAATTCCTGGAAGCACACGAAATTCGAAATCCGGTCATCATTTCCTACCTGGAGGAGCAGCGGAAGATTCCCTCCAACCTGGCCCGGCTTTACCTGAAGGAGGTGAAGTATCGGAACCTTCCGAAGGATAAAACCTTCTTTGCATTCGGCATGGAGAATGAAAGCGGGGGCTACGAGATCCGATCAGCATCTGATCAGTATAAGTTCAAATCGGCTTTGATTAAACGGGATATTTCCGTGATCCGAGGCAGTGGACCGGAACGGAAATCGGTGAATGTGTTTGAGGGGATGACGGATTTTTTGTCACTATTGGTTCTGCAGAAAACGGACCGACTGGAGGGAGATGCGATCATTATGCATTCGGTATCGACGTACAACCGGACGGTGCAGTACATCAAGGAACAGGGATATGAACAGGTTTTTACCTTTGAATGGAAGAACCGATGAAGTTTGAAGTAGAACGCCCCGGCAGTTCCTGGAGATCAAGACCCAATCAATCGTTGTTCATTGCAATCTTCACCCTCCCCTTTTTTAAAAGCCTGCCTGCCGAAGTCGACACGAAAGCAGAGGAAGGGCATGTGCAACCACAAGGAGGTATAGGTGCCTAAACACAGCGAAGGCGGGATGAGAATTACCGGAAGTACTCGTGATAATTCCATTCAAACTCCGGGTCTTTGCTATAACCACCATCCGCATACTTCTTCATTATCGAATCTACTTCTGCCGTAAACTTGTCCAGAATTCGCCGATCCCGGAAAGGATCCCGGGTCTCTTCCTGCCATACTTCCAGGGCGGTCCGTAGCCGGTTTAAAACAGGTCGATAAGCCGGATCCTCGGAAAGATCATAGAATTCATACGGGTCCTTCTCCAAATCATATAATTCATAAGACGGCGGAGATTTCCATCTTTCGTAAGCTGCCTTTACAAATACCGGGGCAGCCGCGATTTCCTCCAGGGTAGTTCCCCCGGCAAAATGCTGATTGAAGTGCTGTGCATAGTAGTAATACTTAGGGTTTTCACGCTCGGGCAGCAAATTGACTATAAGTTTAAACCGTTCATCCCGCACGCTGCGGCGAGGATAGTAAAAGAAAGCAGCGGATCCCGTTCCTCCTGCAAAAACATACTTCCTCGTCAGGCTATCTATTTCTCCTTCCGCCAGGGGCAGCAAGGAAAACCCGGGAAGCTCCTCTGAAATCTCAGCCCCCGCAGCATCGAGCAGCGTGGGTAACAAATCAACCGTGGAAATTAATTGATTCGTCCGCCGGCCCTCCGCAATCTTTCCCTCCCAACGCATAATAGAAGGCACCCGCAAGCCGGCTTCGTAATTGCTGCATTTGGCCCTGGAAAACTGTGCACCGTGGTCTCCCAGGTAAACGATAAGGGTCTCGTTTGCCTTGCCGGTAGCTTCGAGACTGTCGAGCAACATGCCTATCGACTCATCGAGCCGCATCATGCTGTTGTAATAATTAGCCGTAAACGCTCTCAGCCGTTCACTATCCGCTCCGATAAAGGGAAGCGCCGCGTCTACATCCCGGCCGGTCAAGGGGTTCGCCGGCATTCCTTCCACCTGGCGCTGAAGGGGGAAATGTACATCGGGGTAATTGACCATCAGGAAAAAGGGCTCGTCGGAAGCCCGCATAAAACGGCTCGCTTCCTGCGCATAGGCCGGCAAATTCTTTTTGGCGAAATTCGAGCCTTTAATCGGATAGAAATCAAAAGGAAGAGCTTCTTCGGGGTTGACGTGCAGCTTTCCCAGACAGCCCGTCTGGTAGCCTGCCTGCTTCATCAAAACGGGAAGGGTGTTGGTAATATCCTCGTACATGCGGTATCTGTGAGTGGCCAATCCGATCTGTCCGTTTTGATGCGGATAAAGACCGGTAAAAATCGTGCCCCGCGAAGGGCTGCATACCGAATAGGTAACAAAAGCACGTTCAAACAATATTCCTTCCGAAGCCAGGCGGTCCAGATTAGGCGTAGATAATCCCTCTACCCCATAGACGCCGATATCGGGACCGTTATCTTCCGAAACGATCAGTAGAATATTGGGAGGGGCCGCCTCTCCGGGTTTCGGCGGTGGTTCAGAGCAGGAGGTAAAACAAATTATACCTCCCAAAACTGACAGGATCGACTTCCAATTCATAATTGACTCATTAAAAAAGAAGGAGCAGCTTAACGCCCTCCTTCCTATGAAATATATGAAACTAAAACTTAACCGTACGACCTAAAGGTAAATCCATACTTCACAGAAGCGGGTATCAGTTTTTATCCAGATGCGGACGGCATCCTCTCACAGGGTGCTGATCGTCTCAACAAAGGGGATGAAGTTTTTCAAAAACCGGATTCAGCGCCTTTCCCGAAAAATGAGCCCTTCTCTGATTCAATTTTGGCCGGCCATCTTTCGAAAATACCGCATCTTTGATTTTCCGATTTTTTAATCCGTACCGAATATCCTTTGAATTCAAATAACAACGCCATGTACAGCACTCAGGAAACAGCGCAACTCCTCCAAGTCTATCGGGACGGGCTGTTGAAGGACACCCTCCCCTTCTGGATCAAACACAGCATCGACCGCGAATACGGCGGCTTCCTATTCAGCCTTGACCGCGACGGCACTGTGATCAGTCCTGATAAATCCGTCTGGATCCACGGTCGCTTCAGCTGGTTGCTCGCCACGCTTTACGCAGAGGTGGAGCCCCGCGAAGAATGGCTCGAATTGGCACAGCACGGCATCGACTTTCTGTGCCGGCACTGCTTCGATACCGATGGAAGGATGTTTTTCTCCGTCACCCGGGAAGGCCGCCCCCTTCGAAAACGCCGCTATATTTTCTCCGAAACCTTTGCCGTCATCGCACTGGCGGCCTGCGCCCGGGCGAGCGACGACGAGGCGATGGCCCGCGAAGCGCTCGATCTTTTTAAAAAGACCCTTCACTACCTGCAGACCCCCGGCTTGTTACCCCCCAAGGTCAATCCCGAAACGCGCCCCGCCAAAGGGCTGGGCGTACCGATGATTCTCATCGCCACGGCCCAGGAGCTGCGCAAAGCGATCGACGATCCCATCTGCACGGAATGGATCGACCGCTGCATCGAAGAGATCGAGCAGAATTTTATGAAAAAAGAATTCGAGTGCCTCTTGGAAACTGTCGGTCCCGACGGCGCCTTCATCAACACCTTCGAAGGGCGCATGATCTGTCCGGGGCATTCCATCGAAGCCGCCTGGTTCATCCTGCAGGAAGCTAAAGATCGCGGCAATGACCCGAAGCTCCGGGACCTCGGCCTGCAGATCCTGGACTGGTCCTGGCAGTGGGGCTGGGATAAGGAATACGGCGGTATCATCTACTATCGGGACGCCAAAAACCTGCCGCCGACCGAATACTGGCACGATATGAAGTTCTGGTGGCCGCAAAACGAAGCCGTTATCGCCACCTTGCTGGCCTGGCAACTGAGCGGCGATGAAAAATACGCCCGCCGGCACCGGCATATCCATAACTGGACCTACGATCTTTTCCCCGATACCGAATACGGCGAGTGGTTCGGCTATTTCCACCGCGACGGGCGCCTGTCGACCTCGCTGAAAGGCAATATGTGGAAGGGGCCGTTTCACCTGCCGCGAATGCAGCTGACTTGCTGGAAGATTTTGGAGGAAATGCGTGAGGCGAACGCATCCTGATCGGGCTATTAATAGAAGATTGATATTTATTTAGCATAGGGCAGGGAGCACGGCGCATGGGGTTGATTATCAACGCTTTAAACTGGACAGTCCAAGATACACTAGATCAGACTCCCTCGATACGCGCTGATTTTCAGGCCCTTAGCTCCATGCGCTATGCCCCATGCTAAATAGTTACGAAGATTGTTAAATCCCGGAGGCAGCTTGGAACTACCTCCGGGTGACCCGCCCGGGTGCAGCTTCGAGCTGCGCCCGGGGTTACTCCTCACAATCCCGGAGGCAGCTCCAAACTGCCGCCGGGCTTCAATCAATACCCCGGCGTCTGTTGCAGCTGGGGATTCAGGCTGATGGTGTTGATAGAAATCGGCCACAAAATGGGTTGGTCATTCTCTCTCCCCTTCAGGCTGGGAATAATTTCGTAGGCCTTATCGAAGCGGACCAGATCGAACCATCGCTTCCCTTCGAAAGCCAGCTCGATGCCGCGTTCCATCAGGATGGCCTCATCGACGGCCGACTGCTTCATCTCGCCCTGGTAGTCGCCAATGTCTACCCGGTTTCTGATCAGATTGAGGTCGTCAACCGCTGCCATCGTATTCCCGAGAGCGTTCTGGATCTCGGCCCGCATCAGGATGGCGTCCGCGTAGCGATAGATTTTGTAATCGTCCGTAAACACGCGCTGATTGGGCGATACCTCTTCCCCCTCGTATTTATTCATAATGTGCCGTTGATCGCCGGACGGATCGGTATAGGACAGAAAATACAGGGTTTCCCGCGGATCTTCTTTGCCATTGCCGAGGGCGGCGTTGGCAACGATTTCATCGCGGAACAGTTGCGTAGTAGTGTAAAACCGTACGCCGCCGCGGATGAAGGGGATTCTTTCCTTGTCTTCGTCGGAGAGACCGTTCCAGAATGAGTCGCTGAGGTTGTAGCGGCCGGCGAAAAAGGTGCCGGCGGTTTCCACCAGATCCCAGTAGATGGAAAAGATGTCTTCGCTGGTGGCGACCGTCGGCCGGAATACGGCTTCGTAACTGTCCAGCAGCGTCAGATCGGGATGACCGATCACCTGATTCACAGCATCGAGGGCGGTATTCAAATCGGCATTTCCGCCCCCCTGCTGCTTGGCGGTCCACAAATAGACGTCCGCCTTCAGCATATTGGCAGCCGGCAAGGAAGCCGTATAGCGATCACCGACGCCGTCATCCGGAAACAAACTGACGGCTTGGTCGATGTCGTTCTTCACCTGCCCAAACAGGTCGGCGACCGGATCCCGTTGTGCGGGAAAAAGACCCTCCTGGCTGGCCGATTCAAAAGGTACGGTGATCAGCGGCGCATCACCCCAGATCCGGGCAATCATGAAGTAGGCCCAGGCTCTCAGAAAATGCGTCTGCGCCAGCAAGTCGTCCTTTTCGCTTTGGTTCGTAAACTCAATATCCGGCACCTTTGCCAACACCAGGTTGATGTCTTTCAGCAAGCTGTAAAAAGCGCCCCAGTCCGTTCCGCCCGTAGTGGGCTGAATCGTATTCCGGTTGACATCGTTGCCGGTACCCAGATCGGTCGCCTGGGTAGTCTCGGCCCGCTCATCGCCGTATAGGTACAGCGAGTTGCTGATGGAACGCATCTGCACGTAGATGCCGTTCACAGCGCTGCGGGCGTCGTCTTGACTTTGAAAGAAGCTGCTCACCGTAATGCTGCTCGGTGGCGCCAGCTTAAGATCTTCGTCGCAGGAGACCCCTGCGAAAGCGAGGATCATTATGAGGATTATATATTTTCGTTTCATGATTTTGTTTTTTATGTGAAGGTTGGAAAGTTGCCGTTCCACTAATCTATTATTCTCCGACCGCGTAGCGGACGGGTGGGCATTATTCCATCTCAGAACCCGACATTGACTCCCAGCGAGAGATTCTTGAACAGCGGATAGAATCCGGAATCCAGCCCCGTCGTCTCGGGGTTATAGCCGCGATAAGCCGTGAAGTAATGCAGGTTCTGCCCGGCCAAGTACGCCTTGACGGATGAAAGTCCCAGTTTATCGATTACCGTCGACGGCAGGTTGTAGGACAGCCGCACGGTGCGAATACTGAGGTAATCTCCCTTCTCAACATACTGGCTGGAAGAACCGATCCACCCTCCTCCCGAAGCGGCGCTCTCAGGCCGGTGGTGATTTCGGGCGTTGCCGAAGTCAAAGAAAACAAAGCGGGGAATATCCGTCACATCGCCTTCTTCGTTCCAGGCATTGCGCAGGTCCGACGTACCGTTAATATTGCCCTGAGAGTTGCTGTTCATTCGGTAGCGGTGCTGATTGACGATGGAATGCCCGAGGGCGAAATCCAGGAAAACGTACAATTCAAAGCCCTTATAGCTGAACGTATTGCCGAAACCGCCGGTGATATCGGGGTTGACGTTCCCTAGGACCACCTGATCATCTTCGTCGATGATATTGTCGCCATTGGTATCCAGCCACTTAACGTCGCCGCCGACGCGCTGCCGGTAGTCGATGCCGTTGCTGGAAGTACGGTCGTTGGCGATCATATCGATCAGGCCGTCTTCCTGGGCTTCCGCCGTTGTTTCGTACACTTTTACAAACTGGTAGCCGACGATATTGCCCAGCGGTTCGCCTTCAGCGATACCGGCGATACCGGTTCTGCCGTCGGAGAAGACTACGCCGCCGATCCGGTTCTGCGCCAGATCGTTATCGGGAAGCTCCAGCACTTCATTGTTCAGAAAGGAAATATTGAAGTCGGTAGTCCAGTTAAAATCACGTTTGCTCACATTGACGGTCGACAGCGCGAATTCCAGCCCGCTATATTTCACCTTACCGATGTTTTCGGTAATGCTATTGAAACCGGAGGTATTGGGCAACGGCCGGGAGAACAGCAGGTTGTCCGTAATCTTGTTGTAGTAGTCGAATGACAACTCTACGCGGTTGTCAAACAGCCCCACGTCGAAGCCGACGTCCGTCTGCGCGGTGGATTCCCATCCGAGTAGCGTATTGGGCAGGGCGGTAGCTCTCGCAGCCGCCTGGCCGTTGTACTGGAAGCTCGGGTTGATAACGCCTTGCGCCGTAAACAAGCCGACGTCATTGTTTCCGGTCTGGCCCCAGCTGCCGCGCAGTTTAAAATCCGTAATGATGGGTACGTTGAAGAAAGGCTCTTCAGAGATACGCCATCCGGCCGACACACTCGGGAAATAACCAATCTGGTTGTCGAATCCAAAGCGAGAGGAGCCGTCACGACGCAAGGTCGCCGAAAGCAGATACTTTTGATTAAAGTCGTAAGATACCCGGGCGAAGTAGCCGATGAGCAGATCTTTGGCTTTCGATGTAGACAGATTGCTGATATTCGGTGCGGCGTTCAGGGTGATGATGGCGTCTGTCGGTCCCCCTGAAGCGCTGCCGCTGAAATCGAAGAAGTCGGTATCTAGGCGGGAAGCGCCGACCAAAGCGGAAAGGCTATGCTCACCGAAGGAAGTGAAGTATCGCAGCGTCCCCTCGAATTGGGTCTGCCGGGATTCGCCGAGGCTGGAACTCGCCGAGCGCGAATTGTTGAAGAAATTAGACTTGATAAAAGCATCCCGGAAGGTCTGGGCGGTAAAGTAGTTAGCGGTGCCGGTGGCTACGAGGTTTTCCAGGATGTTGTATTCCAGCTTGGCGCCCAAATTCAGCTTGTTAATACTTTCGAAATTCAGGTAGTTGTTGGTGTAAAATACCGGGTTGGGCAGGCTTTCCCGAACACCGGGCGAGAGCGTGCCGTCGTCGAAGCGCAAACGAACGGTAGGCGCCTGGCGGGCGGCCCGCCCGAAAATGGTATTGGTGCTGAACGGCTCGTCAGACATGCTGCGGGTGAAGTTGACAAAGGTCGAAGCGTTGAGCTTATCGTTGATCTGGAAATTGACGTTCGACTGGATGCTGAACCGCTCGTACTGAGTAGTGCTGGCAATCCCTTCCTGATTCAGGTAGGCCGCGCCGAGATAGTAAGTGAGATTTTCCCGGCCGCCGTCTACTGAAAAGTGGAGGTTATTGATCTGTGCGGTCCGGTACACTTCTTCCTGCCAGTCGACATCCTGAAAGATGATCGTCTGGCCCGTCACGGGGTCCGTCGTGCTCTGATACCCAGCAGGCACCGGTTCGCCGGCGGGCAGTACACGGGGCGTGATAGGACCGTTCGGCGGGTTGCCGATACCGGTGGCGTTGGCGCCGGCGCCGAAAGCGCTGTTTTCATCCAGGAAGGAGCGGGTCAGGCCGACGCGCTCTATCTGCAGGTATTCCTCGGCGCTCAGCAGATCCAACCGGTTGAGCAGGGAGCTGTAGGAATTGCGGTAATTGACGTTGAAGCGGGCCTTTCCCGTCGAACCGGATTTGGTCGTAATCAAGACGACGCCGTTGGAAGCACGGGCGCCGTAGATGGCGGTAGCGGCGGCATCTTTGAGGATTTCAATGGACTCGATGTCTTCCGGGTTAAAATCTTCCGAAGAGCGCTGCACCCCGTCGATGATAAACAGAGGCTGATTGCTGCGGTTGATCGAGGATCCGCCCCGGATGCGGATGGTGGGGGAAGACCCCGGCTGGCCCGAGCCCGTCAGAATGCTGACGCCGGCGGCTTTGCCCTGCATGACGCCCTCGATGGTCGTCACCTGCAGGTCCTTGATGTCTTCCTCTTTAACCGAAGCGATGGAGCTGGTCAGCAGCTTTCGCGACTGGGTTCCGTAACCGACGACCACCACCTCCTCCAACTGCGCGGCATCCTGTCGCATGACGACATCAATGGTACTGCGCCCGTTGATGGGAATCTCCTGAGTCAGAAATCCAATGTAGGAGAAGACGAGGGTATCGTTCGGTCCCGGCGCCTCGAGGGTGTAGGTTCCGTCGACATCCGTCGTGGTTCCTTCCGTCGTGTTTTTCACGTAAATCGTCACACCGATCATCGGTTCGCTGTCGATGGCGGAGGTTACCGTTCCCGAGACGGAAAAGGCAGGTGCATGGGCGAAAGCCGTCGTCTCTGCCATCAGGAAGCCGAATAGGCACAATATCCTGAGCAGAAGGAACGACTTTTTTTTGTTAAGGCCTTGTTTCTTCATAACGATTAAATTTTGATGAATTTAATTGAACCTAGTGAATGCGTCTACGCAAGTCCGCTATGACTACCTACACGCTTTTTTTCTGTAGAATGATGAAAAGGCGGGGATTAGAATGTCCGATACAAAGTTGGAAATAAAAGCCTGCGGGGAAGGGTCAGGGAATGTCAAAGGCAGGCGCCAATTGTATCGTAAGGGGTCGATTCTCTCTGAGAGGTGGTTAGATCATCTCCGAAGCGGAAATTTTGCGTTTTGGGGAGCCTGCCGGCGTGAAGTGATCATCAAGGGGAAGTTTTTAGCGTTGAGGGCAGCGGTCATTGTATTCCCGCCACGTTGAGTGGGGCCGAATTCTCGGCTCCGGTTGAGGGCTCCCCGCCCGACCATGGTCGAGCGGGCGGGGCTACCCATACGGAACCGTACCGGTCCCTCACGTTGAGATGAGATACAGAGCCCCTCCTGATAGTTCCCTCGCTATTGCCCTCAGCAAAGCACAGCTAACCAAACTCACCGGAAGCCCAATAGAGCGACCGCTCAATGCGGCGGGAGCATCGCCCTGCCCGTCCTGTCGCCGGGACAGGTTTGGTTTCCCCACATCTCTGATTGGGCAAACTTCTTCAATTCATCTGTTTTTCAGTTCCGCTATGTTAAATGCGTTTTTACCTCTTTTTCTATACATACAGAACGGATGAACAGAAGAACGGATGAATGAAGAACAGAAGAAGTCTGTGAAAATCGACTTATGGGTAAACCACACCGCCGGGACAGACAGGGAACCGCCGCCCTCAACACAAGTACAATATCCGAGAAATCAATTAACGTAAAAGAATTTGCATTCTCTCCCCAGAGACAATCCATCACCCTTTCGGAGACAAATAGCCGACCTGGAGGAAAATTGGTCCCTAAAATGAAATAAGCCGGCCCGGTATTTTTGAGGACATTGTTTCATCTTTGTTCTGAAAGTCCCAATAATTCCGGGCGCCGAGTGGTGCGGTTCCCGGTAAAATGCGATCACTAATCAGACCTCTTGAATTATGCCGTTTACGAAATATCTCCTGTCGTTGATCTCATTGCTATTCTTTTCCCTGCCGCCGCTTGCCGGACAGGAAGATACACTCGGCGTCAATTTCGAATGGCATACCCTGAGTACCGTCCCGCCCGCCCCGGGTAAGCTGGAGCAGCCGGGCGTTGCCGGCGCTTTCACCGGCATTCACAACGGCGCTCTGATCATTGCCGGCGGAGCCAATTTCCCAGACGGGCCGGTTTGGGAAGGAGGTCCAAAAGTGTATCATTCCGATATTTACATATCGCGACTGCAGCAGACCGACACGCTGGAATGGATCAACGCCTCTCATTTTCAGCTTCCCCAGAAGGCAGGGTACGGCCTGAGCATCGAAACGCCCGAAGGACTGCTGTGTATCGGAGGCACGGATGGCGAAAAGCCGCTGGCGGAATCCTTCCTGCTTCAATGGGACGACAAAAACGAAGTAGTCGAACTGGAAGAATGGCCGGCACTCCCCCTCCCCATGGCCAACATGGCCGGCGCCCTGATCGGGGAGACCGTCTACGTGGCAGCGAGTAGCGAAGGAGACAACAGCAAGTATTTCTGGAGTCTTGACCTCTCCGATCCGGCTGCCGGCTGGCAATCGCTTCCCGTCTGGCCAGGCGCTCCGCGCACTAATGCCGTCGGCATTGCACAGAGCAACGGAGAGCAGGTCTGCTTCTTCCTGATCAAAGGCCGGTACCGGAGCCCGGAAGGCATCAGCCGCACCTTTTCTGATGTCCAGATGTACAACCCGGTATTCAACCGCTGGGAGGTCATCCCTTCAGAGGAAGAAAAACCGGAAGATGCTGTCTTCCTGTCGGCAGGTACCGGCGTTCCATACGGCGCCAATCACATCCTCCTGTTCGGGGGTGCGGAGGGTCGGTTATTGAACCGCCTTGAAAGGCTGGGGCTGGAAATTGAAGCGGCGCAGGATACCCTGCTCCAAAAACAACTGATTGCCGAGAGAGATTCTATCCTGACCAACCATCCGGGTTTCTCCAAAGATATCTGGGCCTTCCACACCATCACCCAAACCTGGACCATCCTGGACACACTGCCCGCCGGCAGCCAGGTGACCACCACTGCCGTTAAATGGGAAGACCGGATACTGATTCCCTCCGGCGAAATATCGCCGAGCATTCGCACATCGAATATTATGATCGGCGAGTTGACGGATTATCCGCACTTCGGAACACTCAATACCATCGTGCTCATCGTCTACCTGTTGCTCCTCGTACTGATGGGCGTCTACTTCTCCCGGAACCAGCAAAGCACCGACGATTTTTTCAAAGGGGGCCAGCGCATTCCCTGGTGGGCGGCCGGAATTTCCATTTTCGGCACCCAGCTAAGCGCCATCACCTTCATGGCCATCCCCGCCAAGACCTACGCTACCGACTGGCTTTATTTCGTGCTCTCGTTGACCATCATTATGGTCTACCCCTTTATCATCCGCTTTTTCCTGCCCTTCTACCGGCGTTTCAACCTGACCTCCGCCTATGAATATCTGGAGCTGCGTTTCAATCTCTTTACGCGCCTGTTAGGGAGCGTATTGTACATCTTTCTCCAACTAGGCCGGCTAGGCATCGTCCTGCTCCTCCCCTCCCTCGCCCTTTCGGTTGTAACCGGCATCGACGTCAGCCTGTGTATCCTGGTCATGGGTGTACTGAGCATTCTCTATACCGTACTGGGGGGCATCGAAGCGGTCATCTGGACAGATGTATTGCAGGTCATCGTTCTGCTGGGGGGCGCCCTGCTCTCCCTTATTTTGCTGTATATCAATCTCGACAACGGCGATATCGTCACTTACATCGACCGTTTCGACAAAATGCAGATTTTCGACTTCTCCTTTGACCTGACGACCGCCACTTTCTGGGTGGTCCTTTTCGGCGGCTTTGCCACCAACCTTGCTCAGTACGGCAGCGACCAAACTATCATCCAGCGGTACCTGACGACCAAAGACGAAAAAACGGCAGCCCGCAGCATCGCTACCGGCGCCTGGATGGCCCTGCCGGCTACCCTGATATTTTTCACCCTGGGCACCCTGCTTTTCGTATATTATAAGGTACACCCCGAAAACCTGAACCCGGCGCTGGAAAAAACCGACGCCATCTTTCCCTGGTTCATCATCCACAGCCTGCCGGACGGCGTCTCCGGACTACTCATCGCCGCCATCTTCGCAGCTTCTATGTCGAGCCTCGACAGCAGCATGAATTCCGTCTCGGCCGTCTTCACCACCGACTTTTTGCGCCGCCTACGCCCCCAGACAAACGAAAAACGATACCTCCTGCTGGCCCGCTGGATCACGGTAGTCACCGGCGTCGTCGGCACCTCGCTGGCGCTGATGATGGCCACCTGGGGCATCTCCTCGCTCTGGGATCAGTTCAACATGATCGTCGGGCTGTTTACCGGAGGGCTGGGCGGCATCTTTTTGCTCGGCATTTTCAGCCAGCGGACCAACGGCGCCGGCGCAGTCGCCGGCCTGGTCCTGAGCGCCGTCCTGCAATACGCTATCAAGGAATATACCGATGTGCACCTTCTGCTCTACTCCTTCACCGGCATGATCGCCGCCGTTATCACCGGTTATTTGGTGAGCAGCTTTACCGGCAGTAATACGCCGCATGCTGAAGATTATACGATGAGGGGAATCAGGAGGAGAAAGTTGGAAGGTTGAAAAGTTGGAAGGTTGTTCTCGAAAGAAGTATTTTTCCCAGCCGCGTAGCGGTGTCCATATTTGTAGAAAAATGTTACACGACATTGGAGCTGCGTAGCAGCGTAATAAAAAATTAAAAGCACTGACATGAAACCACTTGCCGAACTGATCGCCGCTCCCTTCACTCCCATGGACGACCGGGGTGCGCTGAACCTCGATAAAATTGAAACGCTGGCCCGCCTGTACGATAAAAACGGAGTCGCCGGCGCCTTTATCTGCGGCTCCACCGGCGAGGGCGTAGCCCTAACGATGGAAGAAAAAAAGCAGGTGGCTCAAAAATGGGGGGAAGTCAAAGGAGATAACCTGAAAACCGTCTTTATGGTCGGCGGCACCTGCCTGCCGGAGATGCAGGCGCTGGCCGAACACGCGCAGGCACAAGGCATCGACGCCATCTCCGCCCTATGCCCCTATTACTTTCGACCGGCGAACGTTGAGCAGCTCGTCGACTTCTGCCGGCAGGTGGCCATGGTCACGCCCGACCTTCCGTTTTACTATTACCACATCCCGGCACTGACCGGCGGGGATTTTTCGATGAAACAATTTCTCCATATGGCGGAAGAGGCTATTCCCAACCTGGCCGGCATCAAATACACCCATTCCAATCTGATGGATTTCCAGCAATGCGTCGGATTTAAAGACGGCCGCTATACGCTTCTGTGGGGCATGGATGAGGCCCTGCTTTCCGGGCTGGCCCTGGGAGCGGCGGGCGCCGTCGGCAGCACCTACAATTACGCGGCGCCGCTCTATCTCCAAATTATCCGTGCTTTTGAGGAAAACGATATGGAAACAGCCCGGCGCCTGCAGCAAAAGGCCGTGAAGACGGTCGAGATACTGGTTAAATACGGAGGCTCCTCCGCCGGCAAAGCATTTATGAAACTGATCGGCGTCGATTGCGGATGGTTCCGGCCGCCTTTGTTTCCGCTGGAAGCCGAACAGCTGAAGGCGATGGAAAAAGAACTGGACGCCGCCGGCTTTTTTGATTTTTGCAGTAAGCTTTAAATCAAAGACCTTTTCATCGAACGGTACGCAGATATATTAAGATCAGTTATGATCTCTTATGATTTGCCCCTCTTGACCCAATAAAATCCTTTTTAAAATACCAACATCATGAAAAATGACATTTACCGTTTATTGTCTCTAATAGTTTTAGTCTTTTTTTCTTCCCTCCTGCAAGCGCAAGTTGAAAACAAAGGGATCGACATCGAACACTTCTCAAAGGACTATTACAGCATCCCATTTGTGGACCTCAACGAGGACGCAAGCCGTCAGGTGGTAGTCGACAAAGAACCCGGTCAGTACCTCGGACATCCCACCACCGTGTTGCTGGAAGACGGCCAAACCATTTATTGCGTTTATCCCAAAGGCCACGGCAGAGGAGCCATCGTTATGAAAAAGAGTGAAGACGGCGGGCTAACGTGGAGCGACCGATTGACCGTTCCGGAAAGCTGGAAATCCTCTATGGAAGTACCGACACTCTATCCGGTGGAAGATGCCGCCGGCAAAAACCGAATCATCATGTTCTCCGGCTTGTACCCTGCCAGGATGGCTTATTCAGAAGACGATGCCCGGACCTGGACAGAACTCGAGCAGGTGGGCGATTGGGGCGGGATCGTCGTCATGAGCGATGTGATTCCTCTCAATACCGGCAAGGGGCATTATATGGCGCTCTTCCACGACGACCAGCGATTCTTCACTAAAGAAGGGCGCCCCCTGTCTGATAACTCCATGCCCGTTTTCACCCTTTACAAAACTTTCTCCTACGATGGCGGACTGACCTGGACCGATCCGCAACCCGTCTTCCAATCTCCGGTCATTCATCTTTGTGAGCCAGGCATCATCAGGTCGCCTGATGGAAAACAGCTGGCTGTTTTACTGCGGGAAAATTCCCGGCGACAGAATTCCTATATCATCTTTTCCGATGATGAGGGTAAAAACTGGTCGGATCCAAGGCAACTACCCAATTCTTTGACAGGTGATCGCCATCAGGCTATTTACGCTCCCGACGGCCGCCTGGTCATCTCCTTCCGGGATAACGCCTCCGCCTACAGCCGTTTTCGCCGCTTGAAAAGGGAATGCACAAATTGTGACGAGTCCCTCCTATATAAACAGGCAGGCACGGTCAGTCCGACCACCGGCGACTGGGTAGCCTGGGTGGGCACTTACGAAGACCTGAAAGGAGGCAGAGAAGGCCAGTACCGCATCCGCCTGAAAGACAACACCCGAGGGATGGATTGCGCCTATCCCGCCCTGGAGCTGCTCCCCGACGGGACCATCGTCACCACCACCTACGGGCATTGGGACAAAGGAGAAGAGCCTTATATCCTGAGTGTGCGATTTACGATGGAGGAGATGGACCGGATGGCGGAGGGAAATTAGTGGTTCGGCTTAGTACCCAATACGTAGTAGATCGGGTTTCGCAATATTTTCTCTGCCCGAAATGCGACATCATCAGCTAGTGCCGCAATCTCTGTGTCTCCTCCGTGAGTCTCCGTGTAACTGATTTGACTTTCCCGGACAGGCTCTGCTTATCTTTTTCATCACGCTGAGGACTGCTAAGAAGACACTGAGAACTGCTAAGGGAGTGTGACAATTTTTTTCGACAATACATCCAATTTCAAAAGCCGCTATACCGATTCCGATTTAATTTGAGAAAAAATAATCAAATCTCCATCGGTATACTCTCGAAGCGATTGATTTGAGATGAACACTAATTTCTCAAATCAATTCGCTTCGAGTATGATTGAAACACAGCGCTATGAAAAGAATCTTCCTTATCGCCTTCGCATTCACCGCAATTTCCTTACTGCCATCTCCGGTAATGGCCCAGCAGGACCACTCCACCTATTACTACCAGCAAAAAAGCTTATTCGAGCGCCTCCTCAATACCCGGGGCGAAATTCTGCTGATCGGCGACAGCATCACCGACGGCGGAGAATGGAGTGAGCTGTTCAAGAACCGGAAAGTCAAAAACCGGGGCATCAGTGGCGATGTGACGAAAGGAGTGCTCGACCGGCTCGAGGAAATTACGGAAGGGCGGCCGCGAAAGGTCTTTCTCATGATCGGCGTCAACGACCTGGCGCGAGGGATACCGGCGGAAAAGATTACGGAAAATATCCTGCTCATCGTCGAGCGGATCCGGCAGGCTTCTCCCAAAACGAAAATTTACGTGCAAAGTATTCTTCCTGTCAATGACGAGTTCTCCAAATTTGCCAACCACGTCAACAAGGGTGAAGAGATTAAATCGATCAATCAAAGGCTACGGGAACAAGCAGGGAAGCAATACCAGTACATCGACCTGTACAGCGGCTTTGTCACGAAAGAAGGCAAGCTCAACCCCGAATACACCAACGACGGGTTGCATCTCACCGGTGCGGGTTACCTGGAATGGAAAAAACTGATTCATAAATACATCAAGTAACCTTCAAAAGCCATTCCCTTCCCGGCGGCCCCAGCGAATGGCGAAAAGCGAATAGCTTCATTTTTGGAAATTAAAAAAACAGCAATGAAACCCATTAAAAATATTTTATTCTTCTTTTGCACCATCGTGCTGTTGTCCCAATGCAGTCAGGAGCAACAAACCGTCCGGGTAACCCCCGAGGCGCCCACCTACCCTGTTCTGACAAACACGGAGCACAATCCGGTTTTTAAAATGAATATCGAGCCGCTCGCCGACCGGCAGGGAGGTACTTTGAACGCCGTAGAGATCAGCCTTGAAGGGACCACCCGGCCGGCGGACATCCAAAAGGCGGAACTGTTTTACACCGGAGAAGATCCCGGATTTTCTACCCAGCAACGCTATGGACAAGCGCAGCAACCCACCCAAACTACCCTGGTCTTCTCCGGCGATCAACCGCTCTCTCCCGGTCCCAACACCTTCTGGCTGTCGCTGACCCTCGACCCGGAAGCCGACCTGCTCCATCGCATCAGCGCGCGCCCGCTGAGCGTCACCGTCGACGGGCAGCCGCAAACACCACCAGACACGATTCAATACCCCCTTCAACACATCGGCTATGCTCTTAGAAAGCACGGGCAGGAAGGCGTCGACACCTACCGCATCCCGGGCCTCGCCACCACCAACGAAGGTACGCTCATCGCCGTATACGACGTGCGCTACGACAACTCCTCCGATCTGCAGGGCGACATCGACGTCGGCATGAGCCGCAGCACCGACGGCGGCGACACCTGGGAGCCTATGGAAATCATTATGGATATGAACGAATGGGGCGGCCTGCCCGAAGCCCAGAACGGCGTCGGCGACCCGGCCGTGCTGGTCGACCGCGAGACGAATACCATCTGGGTGGCGGGCTTGTGGATGCACGGTTTTCCCGAAAAACGCGCCTGGTCCGCCTCGCAGCCGGGCCTTAAGCCTGAAGAAACCGGGCAGCTATTGCTCGTCAAAAGCGAAGACGACGGCCGGACCTGGTCCGAGCCCATCAACATCACCGGGCAGGTGAAAAAGCCGGAATGGCAACTCCTCCTGCAGGGCCCCGGCAAAGGCATCACCACCTCGGACGGCACACTGGTCTTTCCCGCTCAATTCAAAGGCGAAAACGAAATGCCGCACGCCACCATTCTCTACAGCCGCGATCACGGCCAAACCTGGGAGATCGGAACCGGCGCCAAATCGAATACCACCGAAGCGCAGGTCGCCGAGCTCAGCGACGGCACGCTCATGCTCAATATGCGCGACAATCGCGGCAGCGGCCCCGAAGGGCGCAACGGCACGGGCGCCCGCTCCGTCGCCGTCACCGACGACCTGGGACAAACCTGGACCGAGCACCCAACTTCTCGCGAAGCCCTCCCCGAACCCGTCTGCAACGCCGGCCTGATCTCTCACGAATATCAGGGCGAACAACTCCTGATTTTTGTCAACCCCGATCACCGCTACGAGCGACGCGACATGACCCTCAAGGTCAGCCGCGACGACGGTATGACCTGGCCCGATCAATACCACACCCTCCTCGACAGCGGCCGAGGCCGCGGCTACCCCAGCCTGAGCAGCATCGATGAGGAGACGATCGGCGTGCTGTACGAAAGCAGCCGGGCGGATTTGGTGTTTCAGAAAATACGGATGGCGGATTTGCTGGAGCAAGATTAACTAATCCAAGCTACCTAATTGAAACTTATGCGTTTTTTAAAAAAAAGGATTCTTGCCGTTTTTGAGATGTGTTTAATCATCAGTCTGCTTCCTCTTTCCAGTTGTCATCATGACGAACCGGAGCAGACAAATGACGAAAGGCTCAATATCGTTCTCATTATGTTGGATGATATGGGTTTTTCAGATTTGGGATGCTATGGGGGAGAAATTAAAACACCCAACATCGATCGATTAGCGGCGAGCGGCCTGACATTCACCCAATTTTACAATGCAGGCCGATGCTGCCCCACCCGCGCAAGCCTCCTGACCGGTCTTTATCCTCATCAAGCTGGCATTGGCCATATGACGATCGACCTGGGAAGAGAAGGTTACCGGGGAGATTTGAATAAAAATTCGGTGACGATCGCCGAGCTGTTGAAAAATACCGGATACCAAACCTTCATGGTGGGCAAATGGCATGTTTCCAAATATTTTGAAGAAGGGCAGCCTGATGAAAACTGGCCTTTGCAAAGAGGATTCGAACGCTTTTATGGAACCCTTTCCGGCTCCGGCAGTTTCTGGCAACCAGCCGGATTGATGACAGGTAATGATTTCGTCGAAGCAAAAGGGGATTTCTATTACACCGAAGTCCTAACCGCCCACGTAGTAGAGTACATCGATGAAGCTTCCGGCAAGAACCGCCCCTTCTTCCTGTATGCCGCCTACACTGCTCCTCATTACCCACTACATGCCCGCCGGGAGGTCATTGATAAATATGCCGGCGTTTTCGCCGGCGGATGGGATACCCTCCGGCAAAAGCGATACGAACGCCTGGTTGACCTGGGGCTCATCAATCCCGGATGGTCGCTTCCTCCCAGAGATGAAATGAGCATCCCCTGGGTAGAGGAACCCAATAAAAAATGGCAGCAAAACAGAATGGAGGTTTACGCCGCTATGATCGATCAGGTGGACCAGGGGGTTGGGGAAATGATCTCCACCCTGAAGGAAAAGGGAGAATTGGATAATACCCTGGTCATGCTTTTTTCCGACAACGGCGGATCGGCCGAAGGGCATCTTTACGGAAAAATTGAACGGTTGAATATCCCCTGGAAGAGCAAATTGATCCCGACCCATACTAAGGACGGCGTAAAGGTGACTCCAGGCGACTTCCCCGGTCTAAATCTGGGCCCTGACAGCACCTACGGCAGCTATGGCGTTCGTTGGGCTAATGTCTCCAATACTCCCTTTCGCTTACATAAAAGCTGGGTGCATGAAGGCGGAATCTCTTCTCCTTTTATTGTTCATTGGCCGGAAGAAAGCAAAGCCACAAAGGGAGTCCGTCATCAGCCGGCACACGTTATAGACATCCTGCCTACATGCCTGGACATAGCAGGCGCCGACTATCCCAAAGAGTGGGACGGCAACCCCATCACACCTATGCAAGGCAAAAGCCTCCTGCCCATCTTTGATAATAGAGATAAGGAAGAAAGAACCTTGTTTTGGGAGCACGAAGGCAACCGGGCGGTGAGAAAGGGTAAGTGGAAACTAGTGTCCGAATACCCGGGCTTCTGGAAAACCATGAAATCCTATCCCAAAAACGGAGCCTGGGAATTGTACGACATGGAAGCAGACAGAACGGAGATGAACGATCTGGCTGAACATTTCCCTGATATCGTGAAAAGCCTGGCGAAAGAATGGGAACAGTGGGCTGAAAAATGCGGCGTTCTTCCCTGGGATACCTTTGACAAATCAAAAGAGGATCCAATTTAATATGAAATTTTCAATTCCCTTCCGCCCGGCTCCGCATAAACTCCGACGGAGACACCCCAAACTCTTTCCGGAAGCACTTACTAAAATACTTCGGCGTTTTGAAGCCGATGCTGTAGCAGACTTCCGAGACGGAGAGCACGTCCTGTGACAACAGCTGCGCCGCCCGCTTCAAACGCATGGCCCGGATAAACTCCAGCGGCGTGTAGTCGGTCAGCGCCGGAAGTTTGCGGTACAGCACGGGCCGGCTCACCCCCACTTCTCGTGCGAACCGGCTCACATCGAATTCGGCATCGGAGAGGTGTTCCTCCACTACCTGGATGGCTTTTTCCAGCAGGTCGGCGTCGGGTGGGGTCAGCGTCACTTCCGTGGGTGCGATTTTAATCTGCTCGCTGAATTTCTTCCGAAGTTTTTTCCGCTGCTCGATCAGATTGCAGACCCGCTTTTCCAGCAAGGTGGGATTGAAGGGCTTGGTGATGTAGTCATCGGCGCCGATGTCCAGGCCCTCGTAACAGAAGAGCAGCGAGGTACGGGCCGTCAGCAGGATGACGGGGATGTGGCTGGTTTCGATGCTGGTCTTGACCTGCCGGCAGAACTCGATGCCGTCGACCTCCGGCATCATGATATCGGAAATGATCAGGTCCGGCGATTCGTCCTTAGCCAGCGACAGCCCCTCCCTTCCATTACCGGCTTCGAGAATGTGGTATTTATTATAAAAAATTTCCTTCAGATAGTGCCGCACCCCCTCATTGTCTTCCACCAGCAATAAGGTGGTCGCATCGGGCTCCAGCTCCCGCGGCACTTCGCGAATTTTGGCCGGCCCCCGCAATTCTGAAGCCTGGTAACGGGTGACATCGTCGCTGTTTCGAAAATCTGGTACAACCTGTTCCCCGGTAAAATGTGCCGCTCCTTTGGGTAGAATAAGCACGAAGCGGGTGTATTGGCGGGGCTCGCTTTCCACCGCTATTTGGCCATGGTGCAGTTTGACCAGACTCTTGGTGAGGGCCAGTCCGATGCCGCTTCCGAGCTGGCTGCCGGTATAATCGCTGTCGAACTTGTAAAAGCGGTCGAAAACGAAGGGAAGGTCTTCTTTGGCGATTCCTTTGCCGTTGTCTTCCACCGTCACCTTCACCTGATTTTCTTCCTCTTCGACGAGCACCCGGACCTTCCCGCCTTCCCCGGTAAACTTAAAGGCATTGGAGAGCAGGTTAAAAAAGACCTTCTCCATCATGTCGCGGTCGAACCACAGCTCGGCGGTTTCGGCCTGGTGATCGAACGTCAGGTCGATGCTCTTCTGGCGGGCGAATTCTTTAAAAGAAAGAATGATCTCCTGGATGAATTCGATAAAATCGCCCTTCGCTGCTTTGACATTGGCGTGCCCGGACTGCTGCTTGCGAAACTCCAGCAACTGATTCACCAGGAGCAGCAGGCGGTTGACGTTGCGACGCATTGTCTGCAGATGCTGCCGGGTTTCGCGGTCGCTGGCGTCAGAAGAAATTAGTGATTCCAACGGCGCGGCGATGAGGGTCAGCGGCGTGCGGATCTCGTGGGAGATGTTGGTAAAAAAGCGAAGCTTCATCTCATTGAGCTCCCGGATCTTTTTGCGTTCCAGGCGCTCCAGCTTGAGCTCGTTGAGTAACTTCCAGCGCGAGAGGGTGAAGTGGCGGGCCGCCCAGGTCAGGCCGAGAATCACCAGAACATAAAAAGCATAAGCCCAGCCCGTTTCCCAGGGAGCGTTCAGCACCTGTACTCGCAACATAGCAGGCTGGGTATTCCAGGAGCCGTCGCCGGTGGTCGCCTTCACCTTGAAGGTGTAATCGCCGGGGTCCAGGTTGGAATAAGGCGCGTAGCGGCGTTCGGCGTCGGTATAGTGCCAGGTTTCATCCTGGCCTTCCATTTTAAAAGCGTACCGGATTTCTTCACCTCCGGTGAAATCCAGCGCGGCGAACTCGAAGACAAAGTCGTCAACATGATAGGGGATGACGATTCCTTCGGCGGCATGCACCGCCTTTTTCACCAGCACTTTTTTACCGATTGATTCCCCCGGCCGGATGGAACGGTTGAAAATTTTGACATCGGTAATCAGACAGGGCGGCGCGTCCTCTTCACGCTTCTCGATGCCGGAAGGATCAAACACATTGAAGCCTTTGGTGCCGCCGAAATACATTTCCCCTTCCTTCGTAACACAGGAGGCGCCGAGATTGAAGGCATCGCCTTGCAGCCCGTCACTGGTGGTGAAGTTGAGAAACATTCGCCGCTGTGGATGGAAACGGGAGATGCCTTTCAGCGTGCTGATCCAGAGGTTGCCCTCGCTGTCTTCTTCAATACTTTTGACGACGTCGTTGGACAGGCCGTCTTTTTCCTGGAATGTTTCAAAAGCCTGCGATATCCGGTCGAAGCGGTTGACGCCGCCGCCGAAGGTGCCGATCCACAGCTCTTTGGTGGTAGGCGATTCGAAGATATCGGTGATGATGTCATTGCTGATGCTGCTCGTATCGCCGGGAATATTTTTGTAGTGGACAAACTCGTTCCTGACGGGGTTGAACTGGTTCAGCCCGCCGCCGTAGGTGCCGATCCAGAGAATGCCTAGGTGGTCTTCGAAGACGACCCGCACGTCGTTGCTGTTGATGGTGTTGGGGTCGTCCGGGCTGTCGTGGTAATTTCGGAAGACGCCCGCCTCCCGGTCGTAGCGGTTCAGGCCGCCGTCGGCCGTGCCGATCCACAAGTCGCCCCGGATATCTTCACAGATGGTCCAGACGCTGTGGAATGACAGGCTGGAGTTATCGGAAGGAGGCGGGTTGAAGGAGGTGAACCGGTGATTATCGCGGTCGAACAGGTACAAGCCGCCGCCGTCGGTACCGATCCAGAAATCGCCCCGGCTGTCTTCGAAGATAGTCTGCACGTTTTTGATAGCGCCCCTGTTTTTATTTCCCGGTCCCGGCGCAAACGGCTGGAAAGTCCCACTCTCCGGATCGAACTGGTTCAGCCCGCCGCCGTAGGTGCCGATCCAGATATTTCCCCGGCTGTCCTCCACGATCGATTTGACCAGATTACCGGTGAGGCTGCCGGGTTTTCCTTCGATCGAATAATAGTGCTTGATGAGCTGCTTTTCGGGGTCGATCAGGTTGAGGCCGTGGTTGACCATGCCGAACCAGATGATGCCGCTGCGATCCTGATAGACGGTGTTGACAAGGTTGCCGTTCAGGCTGTAAGGATCGCGAGCCGAGTGCCGGTACACGGTGAAACGGCCGCTTTCCTTATCCAACAGGTTGACGCCGCCGCCGTTGGTGCCGACCCAAAAATTGCCCGCCTCATCTTCCAGGATGGTATTGACATAGTTGTGGCTGAGGTGGTGCGGCTTATCCGCATCGGTCTTGTAGCGGGTGAAGGTTTCGGTGGATTCGTCGAAGCGGTTCAGACCCTGGAATTCCGTGCCGATCCAAAGTGTAGACTGCGGATCTTCGTAAATAGCTTTGATCGAATTGCTGCTGAGGCTGTTGGGATCGGCCGGGGCATATTTGTATTTAAAAAAGCGCGCTGCTCCCGCGGCTTCCTCGTTCAGATCCAGGCGGTTCAGGCCGCCGGCGATAGTGCCGATCCACAGGCGGTTGGCGTCGTCGATGAGCATCGTCCAGATATTGTCGTCGGCCAGACTCTGCGGGTTGCCGGGATCGTATCGATAGCGGGTGATGAGCGGCGGGAAAGTCCTTTTGTTATTTTCAAAAGCCAGTTTGTTCAGACCGCTGCCCAGGGTGCCCACCCATAAGTTGCCGGTCTCGTCCTCGCTGATGGCGTACACCCGGTTCCCGCTGAGGCTGGTGGGATCGTCGGGCCGGTTTTTATAACTGGTAAAAATTTCCTGTTCGGTATCGAACCGGCAAAGACCACCACCGTCGGTACCGATCCAGAGAATGCCATTTTCATCTTCGTGGATCGCCTTTATGATATTGCTGCTGATGCTATTGGGGTCGTTGGAATCGTGGCGGAAAACCCGGAAGTGGTAGCCGTCATAGCGCACCAACCCCATCTCCGTGCCGAACCACAAAAATCCTTTCCCGTCTTGCAGGATGCAGAAGATGTGTTCCTGCGGCAAACCGCTCTCAGTCGTGATGCGGTCGAATTTGAAATAAGTATCCTGCGCAGCACCCGGCGGCGCCAGGAATACCAACCATAAAGTGAAAATAAAGACGCTCCGTTTGATAATCATACTCTTTGCTTTGGTTTAAAAAGCCCGCATCCGATTATATATTGTTACGACTCAAAACAGGCGATTAATATTGACAAGGCGTTGACGGATATCTTCAAGCATACTCCTGCAGTTTATAAATCGATGGTCTCAGCCTAAATGACAGGCTGAAAAGTTACTAAAACACAAGGATTATTTAAATGCGACTGAGCTTAATGGGGACCTGCGAAGTTACTTTTTAAATGGGAAAGCGCCTAGGCTATTCGTCGAGGTCTGGGGTGAAGCAGCACAGAGGAGCGAGCGCCCCCGCGCTGCGGAAAGACGTGTCCTACACCAAAATCTACGACCGGCAAGGGAATTGGATTGTGGTCGGTTTTATTAACTGGCTCAGTTGACAGGTCGCTCCCTATAACTTCAAGTAATGGAAATCGGACAGAAAACCCCCATATACGGCAAGGCCCTCTCTAACGGTGAATGGTTCGGCGGCTGGGCGCTGGTGCGCGCATTACTGGAATGGCTGCGCACCGACAACAAAGTCGGCCTCTTTACGTTCACCGAACCGGGTTTAAATAAGTATGAGCTCTTTTAGGAAGTATCGCTGCTGCTGGCGGTGCGGAAGGAAGGGGATTTTAAGGATGAGAAGCGAGATGGCGGTGGAGGAGACCAGCGTAAAGTCGCGGGGCCCCTAAAAGGCGCCACCCGACAGCCGAGCGGCGGCGCCTTTCAGGGCGCCTCCGCACTTGTTGCCGCCAGCTGACGTACTTGTCTGAACCGGGATGTCCATGCCTTCGCTCTCAGACCGACGAAGCTTAACCCAGATTATTCATCGATACGCATAAAAAAAGGGTATAATTTTCTATATTACAGTTAGTTAGATCATTAACTTATTGGTTTGTAAACCAATACTGAAGATAGCACCTTGAATATACTGAGATCATATAAGTGCCTGTACCTGGCCCAGAAAGAAGTAATACCCCCCCTGAGAAATCCAGTAATCGAATAACCTGGCTTGGCATATAAAAAAGATTATTTTGCTGGAAAAGGCCAGGCCTGTTCGATGAAGAGTTAATCATCTTCGATTACTGGGAGTCAGAAAGAGTATTTTGACGAAACCTCAATGCTGGTTAAGCGTATACTTGGGAAGTATGACCCTCCGCCTGATAAACAGGCAAAGTCTACAGATAAGGTTTTGAAGTAGGCGGAGTTGTTAACCGATTTTTGGTCACATTAAAATTTCATCGCCCAATTATTTCCCAGAAAACTTCAATTCAATCTATGTCAATTAGGTAGCGCTTTACGAGTCTCCATAACCTTTCTAAGGTAATAACAGCCGTAATTAAGTACCTACCCTTTTTGTTTTTTTGGCTTCTGTCCAATTCATCCAGTTTCACCTCGATTTTCCTCAATCTTTCATTCAATTTTTTATCATCCATAATCAATTCATTTTTTGTTTATTAATGATTACAGAGACAAAGTTGCACTATAATGAAAGCATGCTAAGGAACAGGAAATACCTAAATTTTATCCGTCTTGTTCCTACTGATAATCAAGGATTTGAAGTCAATTCGATTGAGATAGATTATGCCAAGATTCCACCTTTGCGACCAGGATATGTTCAGGAGCCATCCTGTTATTAAAAAACCAAGTTTCGTTCAACATAGAAGCAATTACGGCGTAGTATCTCTTAGATGGAGAAAATTCATTTTCGGCAGGTGGGGCTTCGTTCAGCAGGAAGTCGTAAAACGATTTGGTGAAAGTGACAGCAAATCTTTCTTCTGGGAGATTGAACCTTTTTTCTTGGCTAAAGGTGATTGATCCATCGCTATTCTTTTTTTGTGATGATTTAATTACATCCGTATCGAATTCTTCTTTTGAATTTTCGAGATGGCTACGGATTGCTTGTTCCACTAAGAATAACGGAAGTCTTTCTTGTAATTCATACTCTTCTTCTTCACCTTCTACTTTAAACTTCAGAGTGGTTAATTTTTTTGATTCTTTTATGGAATCAAGCAGACATATAAAAGATTCTTTTTCCGGAAACATATTTTTGGAAGCGATGCTTTTTTCTAGTAACTGGCTTCCTCTTAGCATAGAACTTTCTTTAATGCATTCGGCGATGTGTGCTAATTCTGGCATCAAATGGAAAAGATCAAATCTTTTGGCTAGGTAATAGGCAATATTTAAGACGTCTGCCCTTTTGTTTTCATTTCCGAAACCGATGAAGTCTCTATCAAAATACTTTAAGAGTTTTTCCTTATTTACATCAACAGAGAGGAAAGTGATGTCCTCTTCTAGGTCTTTTCTCTTTACCCAGTTCCTGACATGCTTAATTTTTACACTGTCAAGCTCTTCGGGTGAACCGACTGAAATCAGTGAAAATTCCAGTAGCTTGACAATACATCTCATTAGTTCATTTGTTGTTTTCTGTCCTTTAGGTAGGATGAAAAATTTTTCCTGAGTTAAAAAGTTATAAAAGGACTTTGTCAATCGATACTTAAATTGTTGCCTGTATAAATCTTCTTTGTATAGGCTGGGAAATCTCTCTAGGTCTGATCGCCAGTCTTTATAAGCAAGATTGTCAAAATGCTTTTTGAATTGCTCCAATATGGTGCTAGTTAAATCACGATGTTCAATCTTAAAGTTATCATCTTGAAATACAAATGTGACGTATAGAAGATCTGATGGAGGACTTTTTTCTGGGTTTCTTTTCCATTCATCATCAAAAGCTTTTTCAAAAAGAGATATTACTTTTTCACTCTCACCTTTGGCAGAAGAGATAAGCTTATTTATCTCTGGTCTTTCATAATAGGATGCTTTTTCAACATAAAAGTTTTGCCCAATCGCGATAAGCTCAAAAATTAAATCCCGGACAGGAAGTAAACCAAAATCATTAATAAAGTTTATGATTTCATCGTAAAGTTCTTGAGGCAAAACTATTTTGGAGTATTTATGATTAGGATGATGACCCTGGAGATGTGATTTTTCCTCAAAAACCTCCTTAAAATATTTCACCAATAGACCTAGCTGCCAATTGGAATAGTGGATGTAAAAATCATATGGTGGCTGATCAGGCGAACGATACAAACTTAGGTGTCTACACTCTGGATTACTTTTTGACTTTTCAAGAGCTTCGTCATCAAAGTCACGAATATCAAAATAGGGTAAAAAAAGACCTCTTTCTTCATCAAAATATTTAAAAATATAGGTGTAACTCCATTTCCGGAAATTACCCCAATCGAAAGGTTCTCCGCCGATTTTAGCATCACCCTTGCTATCTCTTTCAAAATCGCTCATTTACAATATGCTTTGTTTGATCTTGACTCATGAATGACAAACCTTTTTATTAGACTTTATTGATTATGAGAATACCCGAGCTAATCAGGACTTGATTAGTGATTGTTATTTCAAAACAACTGGCAAGACATCTTCTTTAAGTAAATCGACATAGGTATTCTTTAGATCAAATTCAGCATCCACTAGCCTTACCTGGTCATGGTCATCGATTTCCACATAAAATCTTTGTTCATAATATTTCCCATCTGGATAATTGTATCTGTCTCCTTTAAATTCGTATTCAGCCTCTCGATAATTGTAGCCATGTTTTGTTCTGTGATGATTCATAATGATTTCAGCAATCTGGTCCTTGATATCATCAACGACAATACCTCTTGCTTCCACGAATTTATCGTATTCCTCCTATACTTCCCCCAAAAATTCGGACCAGCAGTTAAGTTGAAATTTTTCTAACTTTAAACTGCAATCAAGGTCATGAAAAAGCAACGCAGAAAATTCAGCAAAGAGTTCA
>Ga0209949_1000018_pt1 | contig 101535 bp, 66 predicted proteins | sample SalPonC_black_MG_FD_185711 | JGI IMG/M metagenome (GOLD analysis project Ga0209949, IMG submission 185711) | Salt pond soil microbial communities from South San Francisco under conditions of wetland restoration - Salt Pond MetaG... | ecosystem: Environmental > Aquatic > Marine > Intertidal zone... | reverse complement strand
CGCCACCAACCTGGCCCGCGGCGGCTACGAATATTTCCCCGGTGACGGCAATTACCTCTTCACCATCACCCAGTGGTATCCCCGTCTATGCGTGTACAGCGACTTTGAAGGCTGGCAGAATAAGCAGTTTACCGGTCGCGGGGAGTTCGCCCTGACCTTCGGCAACTTCATCGTCAAGATGACCGTGCCGGCTGACTATCTCGTCGGCTCTACCGGCGAATGCCTCAATTATTCAGTGGTCCTGAGCCCCACTCAGCAGCAGCGCTATGCCGAGGCCAAAAATGCGGAGGAACCTATTGAAATCGTCACGCTGGAAGAAGCCGAGGCCAATGAAGATCGGGTCCCGAGCAGCGAAACCAAAACCTGGATCTACAAGGCCGACCGGGTGCGCGACTTCGCCTGGACCGCCAGCCGCAAGTTCGTCTGGGACGCCATGCCCCATATTACTGAAGATGGCAAAAGGGTGATGTGCATGAGCTACTACGGCAAAGAAGCCTATCCCATCTACCGGCGCTACTCCACCAAGGCCGTCGCCCATACACTGGAGAGCTACTCCCGCTACTCGATCCCCTATCCCTATCCGGTGGCCATCTCCGTAGAGGCTTCCAATGGTATGGAGTATCCCATGATCTGCTTTAACCCCGGCCGGGCCGAGCCCGACGGCACCTATACCGAGGCCGCTAAAAAGGCCGCAATCTCAACCATCATCCACGAAGTGGGGCACAACTACTTCCCGATGATCATCAACAGCGACGAACGGCAGTGGAGCTGGTTCGATGAGGGCCTCAACAGCTACGTGCAGTTTGTCGCCGAGCGGGAGTTCGACAACAATTACGAGCCCTGGTTCGGTCCGGCACACCAGATCGTCGATTACATGCGTATGCCTAAGGACCAGCTGGAACCCATCATGACCAACAGCGACAACATCGTGGACTTCTTCGCCAACGCTTACCGCAAACCGGCTACCGCCCTGAACATCCTCCGCGAAACGGTCATGGGACGCGAGCTGTTCGACTTCGCCTTCCGCGAATACTGCCGCCGCTGGGCCTTCAAACATCCCACTCCGGCCGATTTCTTCCGGACCATGGAAGACGCCAGCGGCGTCGACCTCGACTGGTTCTGGCGCGGCTGGTTCTACTCGGTCGATGCTGTCGATGTCTCCCTGGACTCCATCAAGTGGTACAAGGTAGACCTGGAAAATGATCCGCAGCAAAAAGAGGTGGTGCAAGAGCAAAAGATCGAGGAGCCTTTTGAGGATATCTCTAAAATCCGCAACCGGGAGGAAGGCAAAGTGCCGCTCATCGAAGAGGATCCTGCGCTAAAGGATTTTTACGCCGACTACAAGCCCTGGACAACAGAGGATTCCGTTCAGGTTGATACCCTATACCTCCACGCCGAAACCTACTCCCAGGAAGAGAAAATACAACGCTTCGGCAATAAGAACTACTACGAACTGCACTTCAGCAACGAAGGCGGGCTCGTCACTCCGGTCATCCTCGAATGGACCTACGAGGACGGCTCCACCGAAATCGACCGCATTCCGGTTGAAATCTGGCGCAAGAATGAAAATGCCTTTACCAAGGTTTTTGTTAAAGAAAAGGTAGTCAAAGCCATCCGTGTCGATCCTTACCGTGAAACCGCTGACATCGACGAAAGCGACAACAACTGGCCGGTGCGCGAGGTGCCCAGCCGCTTCCAGGTCTTCAAGAAGCACAAAGTGCAGGAAAAACTCAACCCGATGCAGAAGGCGCAGGGAAAGGTTATCAAGCCGTGAGGAGAAATCCCGGCTCCTGAAGAATTTTGGATTTCTCCGGGAATGTGGGGGTTGCCGGCGCTGCGCGCGGCTGCCTGTGGGGATCGGGGTGCTGCTGCACTCCTCTTGTGGGGCCTCGGTCGCTTCGCTCCCTCATTGACGGGAAGGTTTGCGGAGGAATTCCCTGGGCCAGCCTCCCCTTCAGTGAGGCGACAGCCGAGCCCCCACAACCCTGAAGCAGCGGCTTCAGGGTCCCCACAGGCAGCCGCGCGGAAGTGCCGGCAACCCGCTCTCTTACTTTCGGTACCGGTCGAACCAGGCCAGTACGTGATCGATTTTGGTGATCAGCTGGCTGGGGCGGTTGGCGATGAAGTGATAGGCACCGGGGATCTGCACCAGCGCCGTTTCGATTTTGCGCAATTTCAAAGCATGGTAGAGTTGTTTGGCTTCCGACATGGGGGTGCGGAGGTCGGCGGTTCCCCCCATCACCAGTGTCGGTGTTTCTATATTGCCGACCAGCGAGATGGGGGAGTACGCCATATAGATATCCGGGTTCTCCCAGGGCTGGCCGGGATAGCGCGAGTAGGCGTAGCCGTAGTAATTGTCGGCGGTCAGCGTTTTGCTGATCCAGTTCATGACAGGTTTGACGACGGCAGCGGCACGGAAGCGGTTGTTTTTGCCGATCATCCAGGCCGTCATGATGCCGCCGGCGCTGCCACCGGTGACGAAGAGGCTGTCTTCGGAAACATAGCCTTGTTCCAGAACGGCATCTACGCCGTCCATCACGTCCTGGTAATCGTCGCCTGGATAGTCGTGGTAGAGCAGGTTGCCGAATTCTTCGCCGTAGCTGGTGCTGCCCCGTGGGTTAGGATAGAAAACGACGTAGCCGTCGGCGGCGTAGAGCTGTATTTCCGGTGAGAAGCGGTCGCCGTAATTGGAAATCGGGCCGCCGTGGTTTTCGACCAATAAGGGATATTGTTTATTCTCATCAAAAAAGGGCGGCTTAACGATCCACCCCTGGATGTCGCGGCCGTCCACCGTGGATTTGTACCAGATTTCTTCGACCTGTCCCAGGGTGCGGCGGCTTAGCAGATCTTCATTTAGCGACATGAGTAGTTTCGCTTCTTCAGCGCCTTTTTTCACCAGAGCGAGCTCCGCCGGGTGGTAGGGGGTGGTGTGGGTAAAGACGATGTCCCCGTTATCCGCAAGGGAAAAAGAGCCGCCGCCATAGGGTCGTCCGATGCCTGTTCCGCCGAGGTTTTCTGCCACGAGGGACCTTTCTCCATTCAGCGTCGTATAGCCGATTTTGGTATTGCCTTTGTCGTCGTATTGAAAGTAGAGGCCGTTTCCTTGTGCATCCCAAACCGGAGAGGAGATGCTTCTGTCAAGGCCGGTGGCGATCTCACGTTTGCCGGAGCCGTCGGTGTTCATGAGGTAGAGGCGGGTGATCTGGTAGGTTTGCACCTTATCGTCGTAGCCGGTATAGGCGATCAGCTCGCCGTCGGGAGAGAGGGCGAGGTCGTTATCCGGGCCATCGCGGTCGGTCAGGGCGCTGATGTCGCCGCTGACCAGGTCGAGGCGGTAGATTTCGGAGTTGCGAAAGTCGTAGGCCCAGTCTTCATTGCGATTTGTGGAAAAGAAGAGCGATTGGCCGTCTTTGGACCAGACGGGCGCCCCACGGTGGTGAAAATCGCCGGAAGTTACCTGCCGGTGCGGTCCGCCCGATGCGGGGATGACGAAAAGGTGGGAAAAGCCGGGCTCCAGATAGCCCGTTCCGTCGGCTTCGTGCTTTAGGCGTGTGATGACGCGGGGATGATCGGCCCACTGGGCGCCTTCGGGTTTCTTGGGAGGGGAGACGAGCCGGGGCTCGGGCTCAGGGACGAACATAGAGAAGGCCAGGTGCTTGCCGTCGGGCGACCAACTCAGGCCACCGGGCGACTGGGGCAACTGAGATATCCGGGCTGACTTGCCGGTGGCTACCCAGTAGATGAAGATCTCGGAACCCTGATCTGTGGAGCTGGTGTAAGCGATGCGCGTGCCGTCGGGGGACCAGCGAGGGGAGGACTCGTTGCGGTCGTCGTTGGTCAGCTTCACGTGCCGGGTTCCGTCCGTATTGACGATCCATAACCGGGATTGTCGCCGGTCTTTCATGATATCCATTCCCCGCCGGACATAGACGATCTGAGTGCCGTCGGGAGAGATTTCCGGGTCCTGCACCCACTCCAGCCCGAAGACGTCCATCCGGGAGAAAGCGGGATGGGTTTGGGCAGAGAGGGTAGCCGTGGTCAGGGTCAAAAGGAAAAGAAGAAGAGCGGTGTAGGTTTTCATAAGCCGTTTATTTTGATGGTGGGTGTGTGCCGGAATCGCCAGCCCGGAAGATAAGAAATTATGGGAAGTCGGAAGTTTTAGCCGTCCCGATCCCGCTTGAATAGCGGGAGAGGGAGGGCGGAAGTCGGAAAAGGCCTGGCTTCGTTAATCCGGGCTAAAGCTCCGGCAGGTGGGGAAATCCAACAGCCAACAGCCAAAACGTACTCGGACTTCTGAAATTCCTTAAAGGTTACCTGTATTGTCTTTGTATCTTGAACCAAAAAAAATGAGCAATAGCAATACCTGCGATGATGGGAATTGCTATTGAAATTGAGATTGCCATTGATATTTTTGATTGACCATAAGCATATTGGACAATACAGTTACAGTCTAAAATCGCATTTTCAGAACCCCTCCACCTCCAGCACCGACACCATCTGCGGGGCCAGCGGGCGCTGGGTTTCGCCGTCGCCTTGCTCTACTTTTTGTAAAAAGATGTGCAATAGCTTCCGGTTTTTCCACAGCTCCGTATCGTAGGTGGGTTCCCACATAGCGACGGAGGATAGGGTCAGATCGCGAATAGTACAATTTCCTTTTTCAAGGTTTGTGCAAGTGGCCAGTGAGACGCGGCTGCCGCGCTCGGCGTCGCGGAAGAGGAGATGGAGTATTTTGCTGCCGTCCCGGTTATCGATCAATACTTTGGGTCGGGAGATGGGGATGCGCTTGGTGCCCCCGCCGCTGAGGCTGAAGGGCGTGCTGCGATGGGAGAGCTGCGTATGCTGCCAGTCCGTTCCGTCGTGATATACGAGCTGGTATTGCGGGACATCCGTACCGGCGGGGCGCCAGTAGGAGGCGATATAGGGGCGGCCGGCCGCATCGGTACACATGGAGGTTTGATTGATCAGTTCGCTGCCCTGGGGAATGTGCATGGCGTATTCTGCAGTGGCGGCGGTAATGGGCAGTTCATATACTTCGCCGGTGGATTTTCGCCAGCTGCGGCCGCGGTCGGAGGAGACGGCGTAGGCCAGGTCGTGGTTGGAAGCCACGTCGCCGCTTTCCCGCCAGACCCAGGAGAGGTGGATGTTGTCCCGGTCGTCCAGGGCGATTTGCCAGTAGGCGTTGCGCTCCCTTTCACCGCTGATGAAGCCGTTCTGCAGGGAGCTCCATTTCTGATTTTGAGTATTGTAATAGTTCATCATGATATCGCCGCGGCCGGAAGCGCCATCGCGGTAGACAAAGAGGAGGTCATCGTCGGAGAAACGGTAAAATTCGGGGTAGGTGACGTCGTCTTCCCGTATACCCGTCATGGACATTTCTTCACTCATTTCCAAAGCGCCCGGTCGTACGCTGCGGCAGTAGCGCAGGGGGTCGCCGTGATGATCCCAGGCCATATGGAGATATCCCTTGCCGTCGACCATGATGCTGATGCTATTGTGGGCGTCGGCGGTGTTGCCCCGGTAACGGGTTTGCCGGATTTGCCAGGTGCTATCTTCCAGTTGGCGCTTTGCGAGTACTACGTGGGAGGTACTGTCGTAAAAGGCGATGTATTGCGTGTCGCGGTGAGTGACCAGGGCATTGCGCCGGAAGATGACGGCGTTGATAGAATTACGCGCCCAGCCCTTGGCGACGGGAATTGCGTCAGTCTGGGGAGAAATATCTACCGGGCCACCTGCTTTGGGAGCAGGGGAGTTGCATTGAAGAAGAAGGAATAAGAGGGTTAGGTGCACCGATCCGGGTAGAGCTCTCAGGGAGAGCCCAAGAACAATTGGCAAAAAGATGAACGGCGCCCAGCCGTAAGCAGCGAAGCCGAAGTGCAGGAGGGTGAATCCCACGCCGAGGAATGACAGTGTGAGGATGATAGAGAGCTGGAAACTGTTGTCTTTTAGTATGCCTGACATGTTAGGGTTCAAGTTTTTTTATTGACGGGGTGACTCAAAAGTCACCCCGTCAATAAACGTACGTCACTTTTCCAGAAACGACTTCAATGCCCTGGCGTTATTACGCTTCTCATCTTTGGCAGCGTACGAGAGCGTGACCTTCTCATGATCCTCCATCATTTTGCGCAATTGTTCAACCAACTCCGGTTTTTCTTCCAGCTCCGAAAAATACTTTTCCTTAAATTTTTCCCACTTACCGGGATCGTGTCCGAAGGATTGACGCAGCTCATCACTAGGCGCGATTTCCTTCAGCCATTCGTCGAGCCGCGCTTCTTCCTTGGATACCCCTCTGGGCCACAGCCGGTCGACCAGCACCCGGAAGCCGTCGTCGGTGGAAGGTTCGTCGTAGATGCGTTTGGTTTGGATCATACTTTTTTGTTTAACTCAAGAACTTTTACCCGTCCCGACGAAGGAGGGCGGGCAAGAACCCTAGAACTCATTCTCCAGCGGCATCTTCGCCCCCGTCTCCCGTTGCATTTCTTTCAGTTGCTGTTTCAGTTCCTTCACCCTTTCGGGAAACTGCTCCGCCAAGTCTTGCTGCTCCCCGATATCCTCCGCCAGATGATACAACTCAGTTTTTTCATAGTGATAAAACTCCACCAGTTTCCAATCGCCTGCGCGGATGGCGGCGCCGGGTGTCCAGGCCGAGCCGTGATAGTGGGGATAATGCCAGTACAGGGCTTCCCTGTCTAAGCTTTTTCCTTGGAAAAGAGGCGTAAGACTCAGGCCGTCCCGATGCTGTTCGGGCTTCGGAGGCAGGCCTGCGGCGTCGAGAAGAGTAGGGTAGAGGTCCATGCTAACCACCGCTGTGTTATTCGTTTTTTCTTGCGAAGGAATGCCGGGGCCGGCCACAATCAGCGGCACGCGGATACCGCCCTCATAGCACCAGCCCTTGCCTGCACGCAGGGGGCGTACGGAGGTAGGTCCGGCTATGCGGTTGGGCGGCAGGGTGCTCAGCCCGCCGTTGTCGGAGGTGAAGACAATGAAGGTGTTGTCGGCAAGGCCCAGTGTCTCCAGTTTGTCGAGCAGGCGTCCGACGTTCTCGTCCATGGCGGCGACCATGGAAGCATAATCAGCGTTGACCTGATTGACAGTGGTAACTCCCTCGTGCTCGGGCTCCTGTTGTAATGCGCCATCCTCCGGCAGGTCGTGGCGTTTGGCCTCGTAGTATTCAATGTGCCGGTTACTCGCCTGTATCGGTGTATGCACAGTATAGAAGGAAAGCATGAGGAAGAAAGGCTGCTCGCTGGTGGTGTCAACGAAGTGCATCGCCTCATCGGTCAGCCGGTTGGTGAGGTATTCGCCGTCGGGGCCGTCGGCGAGTTTAGGATTTTTGTAGGGTGCGTAATAGCCGCCGGGCGGTGAGCCTTTGTCGTGGCCGCCCTTGTTGATATCGAATCCCTGATCTTCGGGGAAGAAGCCTTCGCCGCCCAGGTGCCACTTGCCGGCGAAGAAGGTGGTGTAGCCCTGGTCCCGGAAAGCTTCGGCCAGGGTATATTCATCCAGCGGCAGCTGGTGCAGGTCTTCCGGTCCGCGTAGTTTCCGGTCGCCCGGTGTACTGCCGGGGATCCAGTCGGTGATGCCCACCCGGGCGGGGTGTTTGCCGGTCATGAGGGCCGCCCGCGTAGGCGAGCAGACGGGCGAGGCGGCATAAGCGTTCGTAAAGCGTACGCCGCGACGGGCCAGCACATCGATATTCGGTGTTTCGTAAAAGCTGCTGCCGTAGCATCCCAGGTCCTTCCATCCCAGGTCATCAACGAGGATGAAAACCACATTCGGCGGAGCCGCCGTCTGATTACAACTTTGCAGAAAAAGAAAGGAAATAACAGGGAGCAGTGTTAGATAGGGTTTCATGCCGTCCGGTTAGGTGTATAATGCACCAATATAAGAATCTGAACGCAGCTGGACAGTAATAAATCTATCTTATTCAGCAGCTCGAAATAGTTCGATTTTGTTTGAGGTGGTTCGAGGTCTGTTGGTTTTCAAAGATTTCGAACCATCCCAAAGAGGCTTTGCCCTTCGAACTATCTCAAACCGAAACAAAGCAAGGGTTACTCATTTTTGGCCACCTGCTTACTTCAATTACGATACAACTACCCTTCTCCCGCCACCCTGCTGAATGCGGGGTTGATCGTCGAGCGCAGGAAGCTTTCCAGTTGATCCAGTTGCCGGCGTTTTTTGGCGTAAGCCTGCAGCCGGTCGTAGTCGATTTGATAGAGGTGGAAGGCGTTGTCGAAAATACTGATCATTTCCCGGTGCTCAATACCGGGGAACAACTCCGGATCGCAATAGAGGTCGACGAGTAATTTTTCCAGGGTTGGTACCCATACTTCATCAACCTGTTGCACCGGCGCTCCTTCGACCAGGGGTTTCAGTACGGCCGGTTCGCCCGCCCAGTCGATTTTGAGGTCTTTTTTCTTTTGGGAATCATCGAGTCGATACACTTCACCTACACCTAGTTCCCTCATTGCCCGGTAGGCTTCCGCCAGTTTCGACGCATTGACTTCAACGATAACGGCTCTCTCCGGGCGGTTCTGCGTACTGATTTCATTGATCCACTGCGTGGCGGTAAAAGAGTAGAGCCCTTCGTACTGATCATTCAGGTAATGGGTGAGCTCATTGTAATGAGCGTCGGCTACCGGCCGGAAAGCCAGTTCTTCTCTGAAAGTAAACTGTCCGGCATGGCGGCGCTGGAGGATACCGGCCTGCTCCAATTCCGTGATTTTTTGCTTGAGTGCTTCCTCATCCAGTTTCGGGCGGTCGCGGCGGAAATACTGACGAATATCCTCAACGCTTACGGTTCGCCTGTTCTTGAAATAGCTTCTCAAACGGTTAACTACCTTGTCTTTTTCCATGATAAAAAGTTGCTTTTCTTTTTAACGGGTACAACTTGCAGATGTTGGTAAGGCTTGCCGGCTGAGAAAATAATTTGTTGGATATCAGTCTTTTTGACGGTTTTCTTCAATCGAAAGGGCGTAAAAAGCGTTAAGTAAAAAACGAGGCAGGAAAAGGATTATCTTCATTCCGGCCCGCGGATAAAGAGAAAAATAAGCTAGATGTATACGATTGTTCATTTCTACTTTTTAGTGGCCGCATTTGGCTCCCTGTTGAGTAGTCCTGTTGCCCCTTCCGGCGGCTCCAACGCCCCGGGTCTTTTTCAAATCGACTGCCCGGAAAACACATTGGACTTGCTGTTTGATACTTTTGGCGCCGGGACGGACAACCCGCGGCCATTCGATCCGGGCTTTTCACCCGCCTATCTTTACAAGGTTGACCAGCCTTTGGAAACGGCCGAGTACACGATAGCTCATCGTAGTGACGGCTGGGCCTCTGCCGGGGAAAACTGGCTCAGCGTGGGCGATCAGGACGGCAATCCGGAAAGTTATATCGCCTTATACAACGGCGCCCAGACGCCCGGCAATGTCTGGGAGCAGCAACTGGGGGTTTGTCCGGGTGTGGAGGTGGAATTTAGCGTCGATGTACTCAACCTGACTGATCCAGCGGCGTCCCCAGCGGCGCTCCCCGACCTGGATCTGGTGCTGGACGGCGTAGTGGTGGCTGGCCTGGGAACTATTCCTCAGGATGGACAATGGCAGACTTATACGCTCACCTTTACAGTTCCCGATACCAGCTCGGCTTTCCTGGCGCTTCAGAACAATACCACCGACAGCCTGGGTAATGATTTTGCCCTCGATAACCTGATCCTGCAGACCTGCGGCCCCACGCTCAGCGCTGCTGAACTCAATCCCCAGCCTCACTGTGTAGGTGATACCATTCAATTGCAGGCGACAATAGGCAGCGGCTTCCCCAACCCGGTTTACCGCTGGCAGGTGTCCACTAATGGAGGATCGAATTTTATCGATTTTGGCGATCCCACAGATCAGCCCGAGCTCACCGTGGAGGACCTGCCGCCGAATGCCCAGTTCCGGGCGCTCGCTTCGCCCACTTCCGACAATCTCTTCAACGGGGGCTGCCTGGTCTTTTCCGAACCAGTGCTTATCAACTACCGCTCCATTGAGGAATGCAGTGACGTGATCGTCAGCGTCGGGGACCTGTGTGATGGGGAGTTGGGCAATAATATTGTTCCCGACGGTGATTTCGGCTCCGGGACGGCCAACGTCGTTCAGGAAGATCCACAGTTTGCGCCGGGCTACACCTACCAGCCTGATCCGCCGCCCAACGACGGATTCTATACGATTACGAATAATACTGCTCCCTGGGGAGACTTTGCCGTCGACTGGCTCGATTTCGGCGACAACAGCGACGACCCAAACGGCTATATGATGGTAGTCAACGCTACTTTCGATCAGACGGATCTGTTCTTCGAGCGAATAGTCACTGTTTGCGAAAATACGACCTACCAGTTTTCCGTAGACCTGATCAACGTGCAGCCGGAAGGCAACAACTTCATCCTGCCCAATGTAGCATTTATGATCAACGGACAGACCTTATTCAACAGCGGCGACGTACCCGAGGGCGGGGTCTGGCAGACCTATGGCTTTTCCTTTACTACGGGACCGGGGGTGACGGAATTGCAACTCGGTCTGCGAAACAATGCGCCGGGCGGCTTGGGTAACGACTTTGCGATGGATAATATCAGCTTTCGCCCCTGCGGGCCCGCGCTGATCGCTTCGGAGATGAACCCGGTAGCGCACTGCCCCGGCGATGTGTTGGAGCTCACACTGGATATCAGTCCCGGATTTGATGACCCCATCATTCAGTGGCAGGCATCGACCGACGAAGGCGTTACCTGGACCAATCAAGGAAGCGCTACTTTCCAGCCCAGCCTCACCGTTTCCGCCGTACCTTTTAACGCTCGCTACCGGGCCCTGGTGGCGGATTCGCCGGCCAATCTGGATTCGCCCAATTGCCGGATCATTTCCAATGAGGTCGTTCCTCCTTTCCAACCGATTGAAGCATGTGTTGACAGCCCTATCGACGTCATCGGCGATCTGTGTCAGGGGGTGCTGGGCATGCCGCTGATCGAGGGCGGTAATTTCGGCGGCGGTGAGGACGCTTTCGGCCCGGCCATCACCGGCGATACCACCACGCTGAGCTATGCCGGCGTGGATACTTTCCCCGCTCCCGGCCAGTACGTACGGGCGCAGTCTTTCCGCGATGACCCCTGCCAGGGCGCCTTCCCCGACACCTGCTGGATACCCATACAGCGTGACACCACCGACAGCACGAGCTACCGGATGATCATCAATGCGGACGGGGACCCGGATATCTTCTTTAAGGCAGAAGCCACAGACCTGTGTGAGAATACGATTTACCAGTTTTCCGCAGAGGTCCTCAACCTCAGTGCGCCCTTCTTTTACCCGAATAACCCTGACGGGACCGATACGGTGGGTCTGCCCAATATCGATCTTATCGTAGCGCCGACAGGCACTTCGCGGGAGCTCCTGCAGGCCATGCCGGCGACTTTTAACAGTGGGGATATTCCCAACGACACAATTCGCCGCACCATTGGGTTTACCTTCGAAATGAAGCCGGGTGAAACGGATATCCTCATCGCTGTCCGCAACAATGGTCCGGATGGATTCGGCAACGATCTGGTACTCGATAACGTGATGGTCGCGGTGTGCGGCCCCCCATCGGTAGTGGAGTACGACCCGGTTTGTCCCGGGGAGTCCATCACCTTAAATGCCGTAATCAACGGCGATCAGTTTCCCAATCCCGCCATTCAATGGATAGAGAGTCTTGACGGGGGCATGAGCTGGGCAGAGGTTCCCGGAGCAACCAACCGCACCTTACCGCGTCCCGATCCGGTGCCGGGGGCATTGTATTCCTTCCTCATCGCCGCGGATGCGGAAAAACTGCAAAATCCCAACTGTCGCGTCAATGCCGACCTGAATGTGATCGAATTCCTGCCCGAGTCGCTTACTCTCATCGATACAAGCATTTGCGAAGGGGAAACGATACAAGTGGGAAATAATACCTACGGTGCAACCGGCACCTATACTGAGACCTTATCAACTACCCAGGGCTGCGACAGTATCGTCCAGCTCGAACTGCTGGTGCTGGAGCCTGTAACTACGGCCATAGCGGATACGATCTGCGAAGGAGAGTCGGTATCGATAGGGGGTAACACTTTTACCGAGTCCGGACAGTACGCTGTTTCCTTTACCGCCGCTTCGGGCTGTGACAGCATTGTGCAGCTTGCTTTGACGGTGACACCTGCTGCGGAAACCGATCTTTCAACCAGTATCTGCCCCGGTGAGTCGGTAACGGTGGGTGACAACACCTATTCGGAAGCAGGCAGCTATGTGGATACCCTCACTGCTCAATCGGGTTGTGACAGTATTGTCCGGCTGGAACTGACGGTACAGGAAGAGGTGATCACGGAAACGGAAGTGGGCTTGTGCCCCGGCGAAAGCTATCAGGGGCTGCAACCTTCGTCAGATACGACCCTGATCGATACCCTGGTTACCACATCCGGGTGTGACAGTATTCACATTACCCGGATTCGTCTGAGTGCCCTGGCTGATTTTGCGATAAGCGGTGACACGACTATTTGTGCCGGATCGAGTACGGTGCTGGATGCTGGTATGCAGGCTTCCTACCAATGGTCTACCGGCGCCACGGCGCAGACGATTGAAGTGTCGGCTGCCGGCAATTACAGCGTTACGGTTACCGATGCCTTCGGTTGTTTGGCGGAGGATGCTGTTGTGGTGAGCGTTGCTGAACTGCAGGCTGCCGTAGTTACCGAATCTCCTTCCTGCCCGGGCGATAAAAATGGCCGGGTACTCATCACGGAGGTCACCGGAGCTTCGGGAACGGTAGAATACGCAATTGGAGGCGGCGCCTTTCAGGCCGAGCCGGCTTTCACCGGCCTGGCGCCGGGCAATTACGCTATTCGCGTACGCGATGCACGGGGCTGTACCTACGAAGAGCAGGTGACGGTTAAGCCGGCCGAGGAACTGTTGCTCAGTATATTACCGGTTTCGCCTATCCAACCCGGCGATACTATTCAATTGCAGGTTGAGGTCAACCGTCCGGTCGCGGTAGCTACCTGGGAACCCACTACCGGCCTCAGCTGCAGCGATTGCCTTGAACCACTGGCGGCGCCGCCAGTAACGACTCCTTACCGCCTGTCAGTCATAGACACCGCCGGCTGCGAGGACGTGGCCTTTGTTCGCGTTACCGTTGAAGACGAGCCTCCGCTCTTCGCTCCCAACGCTTTTTCTCCCAATGATGACGGGATCAACGACCGCTTTACCCTCTACGGTAATCAGCAGGTTCAACGCATCGACCGTCTGCTTATCTTCGATCGCTGGGGCGAACTGATTTTCGAACTCAACGGCCTGGATGTCAACGATGAGCAGGCCGGCTGGGATGGTACCTGCCGGGGACAGGAATGCCCTTCGGGCGTTTACGTATTCTACGCCGAGATTACCCTGACCAACGGCAGGGAGGAATCCGTCAAGGGGGATGTGGTGCTGATACGATAAGTGGTTCTACCACCCCTCAGCGAGGCGATAGCCGAGCCTCCACAGCCCCGAAGCAGGAGCTTCAGGGCCCCCACAGGCAGCCGGGCCGAAGGGCTCGGCAACCCCCGTACTCAAATGGTAAGATTAAAATTTGGGATGATTCCCCTTTTCGGTTTTCCATCTTTTCTTACTTTTAGGCAGCATAAACTGCCAATCATGTCTGAACGAAAAACACCTATCCTCCCCTTTATACTAGTCACCAGTCTGTTTCTGATGTGGGGACTGGCCAATAACATGACCGATACGCTGCTGGCTGCCTTCAAGAAAATCATGTCGATGACGGATTTTCAGACCACCTTTGTGCAGTACGCGTTCTACGGCGCCTATTTTTGCCTGGCGATTCCCGCGGCGCTTCTGATCAAAAGATTTACGTATAAAACCGGCGTGCTCGTTGGGTTGGGACTGTTTATCAGCGGGGCCCTGCTCTTTTATCCGGCTAGCAGGACGATGGTCTACGGGCATTTTCTGGCGGCTTTGTTCATTCTGGCGGGCGGCCTGTCCATCCTGGAAACTTCGGCCAATCCCTACATCATCGCAATGGGACCGGAGGCGACGGGAACACAGCGACTGAACCTGGCGCAATCTTTCAATCCTATCGGTTCTATTATCGGGGTAATCCTGAGCAAGTACTTTATTTTGGCAAACCTCAACGCCGCGGGTGCGGAAGAGCGGGCGCAGATGTCGCCGGAAGCCTTGCGGCAAATACAGGGAGAGGAGCTCTCGGCGGTCATGGGGCCCTATGTGGGGGTAGCATTTTTTCTGCTGTTACTCTGGCTGGTCATTGCTTTCACCAAAATGCCGAAGGCCTCGGATGAGGTAAATGCGGTAGACTTCGGGGCTGCTTTCCGGCGATTGATCAAAAAGCGGCATTACGTGTGGGCGGTGGTTGCGCAGTTTTTCTATGTCGGCGCCCAGATCGGGGTCTGGTCTTTTACCATTCGCTACGTCATGAAAGAGTTACAGCTCAATGAGGAGCAGGCGGCCTCCTACTATCTGGCGGCCCTGGTACTTTTTCTGGCCTTCCGCTTTGTTTGTACCTTCCTGATGCGATTCATTTCACCACGGCACCTGCTGAGCGCCCTGGCGGGTATCGCTATGGTGCTGACCCTGATCGTAATTACAGGGGGCGGCTTCGTCGGTGTTTATGCGTTGATTTCCATCTCGGCCTGTATGTCGCTGATGTTTCCTACCATTTACGGTCTTGGCTTGCGCGACCTGGGAGAAGATACCAAGATCGGCGGTTCGGGCCTTATTATGGCTATCCTTGGCGGCGCCGTCTTGACAGGAGTGCAGGGGAAGATATCGGATATGACCGGAAGCATCAATCTGGCCTTTTTCGTGCCGCTGATCTGCTTCGGTATCATCGTCTATTTTGCCTTGAAAGAAGCGAAAGAATTGAAAAGTGTTTGAGTTCCTAACCTTAGCACTCAGGAAATCAAACACTTAAGTACTCAGACATCAAACATTCCCCTCCGCCAGCATGGCATCGGCCACCCGGATAAAGCCGGCAATATTAGCGCCTTGTACGTAGTCGACGAAGCCGTCGGGGCGGGCGCCGTATTCTACGCACTGGCGATGGATGTTCTGCATGATCTGGCGCAGTTTGTGGTCGACTTCCTCGCGCGGCCACTGGGCGTGGGTAGCGTTTTGAGCCATTTCCAGTCCTGAGGTAGCTACCCCGCCCGCATTGGCCGCCTTACCCGGTCCGTAGAGGATCTGCGCTTGGTGGAAGCGTTGTACGGCTTCCGGCGTAGAGGGCATATTGGCGCCTTCGGCAACGAGGATGCAGCCGTTATTGATCAGCAGTTCAGCATCATCGCCGTCGAGCTCATTTTCGGTGGCGCAAGGCAGGGCGATGTCGACAGGTACGCTCCATGGTTTTTCGCCGGGGTAATACCCGCATTCGTAAACCTCAGCGTATTCCTTGATACGGCCGCGCCGGACGTTTTTCAGTTCCTTGATAAACTCCAGTTTTTCCATATCAATGCCATCCGGGTCGTAGATGAAGCCGCTGCTGTCGGAAGCGGTAACGGGAATACTGCCCAGTTGAATGACTTTTTCCAAAGCAAATTGAGCGACGTTACCGGAGCCGGAAATGGCGACTTTCTTGCCTTCCATGGAGTCCCCTACGTGGTGCAGCATCTCTTCGGCGAAATAGCCGAGGCCGTAGCCCGTCGCTTCGGGACGTATCTGACTGCCGCCGTAGGCGAGCGCTTTCCCGGTGATGACGCCGCTGAAATCGTTGCGCAGGCGCTTGTATTGGCCAAAGAGATAGCCGACTTCCCGGGCGCCTACCCCGATATCGCCCGCTGGTACGTCCGTATTTGGACCGATATGGCGGCAGAGCTCGATCATAAAGCTTTGACAGAAGCGCATGATCTCATTATCCGACTTCCCCTTGGGATCGAAATCGGATCCCCCTTTACCGCCGCCCATCGGCAGTGTAGTCAGCGAATTTTTAAAAACCTGTTCAAAGGCGAGAAACTTCAGGATGCTCAGGTTGACGCTCGGATGGAAGCGCAAGCCGCCTTTGTAGGGGCCGATGGCGCTGTTCATCTGCACGCGGAACCCCCGGTTGATCCGGTAGTTACCGTCGTCATCCGTCCACGGAACACGGAAAATAATCACCCGCTCGGGCTCAGCCATCCGCTCCAGCAGGGCGGCTCGCTGGTACTTTGGGTTTTGCTCAATGAACGGCAAAATAGTAGAAGCAACCTCTTCTACAGCCTGCAAAAATTGAGGCTCGTACGGGTTTTTTTGCTTCATGAGTTCCATGAATTGTTTCGTGCGAACTTCTTTGGTCTCAACGATCGTTGTCGGAGCCATTTGGATGTTTTTTGGTTAGGTAATAATCTGGTCTGTGGCAGTACAGAGGTAAGGAAATTTCCAGCTTGCGACAATGACTTTCGCACTGTTTAGGGGTGATAATTATCGCTTGTTTTTAAGGCTTAACCACATCTTGACGAAGAAATGACAGGTCGAAGCTTTCGATCCTCAGCCGGGGAAATGGAGGCCTGCTTCTTCTCGCTGCGAGAACGGAAAACCCAGGGACTCAAGAACTCAAGAACTCCTTGAACGCCCCCACCCGGTCCCGGCTGACCACAATATCTTCCGCTTTTGGATTGCGGAGCTTGATCCTGAGTCGGCTATTGCTTAAGGTGACTACTTCTGAGATGGCTTCGGCGCTGACGATGTACTGGCGGCTGACACGGAAAAAGTGGCGAGGGTCGAGCAGGCCTTCAATGTCGTTAAGGCTGTATTCGGTGGGGTAGGCCATTCCCCCGGCCGTCAGCAGGTAAGTCATTTTGTGACGCGAATAGAAGCAGTGGAGATCTTCCACGCGTATGGGCCGGAGCCGGTCGCCGATTTTGACAAGGAAGCGATTTTTATAGGAAGGGGAAAGCATCTGCCGGGCGGCCTGAATCTGTTCCGCCGAGAGGGTCGCAGCGAGTGAAGAACCGGATAGTAACTTTTTCTTTTCAAAGGCGCTTTGCAGGTCTTTGAGGTCGATCGGTTTGAGCAGATAATCAATGCTGTTGACTTTGAAAGCCTGGAGAGCATACTGGTCGTAAGCTGTGGTGAAAATAACCGGCGACTGAATATTCACCTGTTCGAAAATTTCAAAGCTGAGTCCATCGGCCAGGTGGATATCGAGGAAGATCAGATCGGGGGGAAGATGGGAGGAAAACCATTGCACGGCCTCTTTCACGCTGGGAATGGCGGCTAATATCTGAATAGAGGGATCGAACCGATTTAATAATCGCTGCAGGTGCCTGGTGGCCGGGGCTTCGTCTTCGACGATAACTACATTCATTTCTCTTGGTAGAGTAAGGGCAATTTCACACTAAAGAATTGATCATCCTGTTCGATGAGTACGGAATGATCGGAGAGTAATTCATAACGCGATTGAATATTGCGCAGACCGATGCCCCCGTTTTCGCCGGATATCCGGTTTCTTCTTTTCATTTTATTGCTCACCAGAATGGCGTCGTCACACTGAGCGATGCGGATGCGCAAAGGGTGTCGGGCAGATATCTCGTTGTGTTTTATGGCATTCTCCACGAGCATTTGCAGGGCCAGCGGGGCGATGCAGGCATTCTCCGGCGCATCGAGGTCAATATCGATTCGGAGCTGGTCGCCGTATCGAATCTGCTGCAAAAAAAGGTAGGAGCGGACAAAATCCAGCTCTTCTTTTAGCGGCGCGACCTCTTTCCCATGGCTGTCGAGAACATACCGGTACACATTAGATAGTTGTTTGATGAATCTGGCCGATTGGTCGGCGTCTTCGTACACCAGGTTGGTCAGGGTATTGAGACTGTTGAATAAAAAGTGGGGATTAACCTGTTGCTTGAGCACCTCAAACTGAGAGGTAAGCGACTCGCGTTTCAGGCGTTCGTTCTGCACCGCCAGTGCTCGCCAGGACAGGAAGAAGCCCCTTGCACTCAGAAAGGTGGCGATGATGATGGTGATGACCACCGCAATCCAGCTGTCGCCGGTTATCCGCGCCAGCGACAACTGCCGGAGAGAATAACCTTCCGTCAGATAGATGACGGTGGTAATGGCTGACATGACCAGCACGGTATATGAGATCGTCAGCATGAGGTTGATGAACAATCGCTTCAGTGGTCCCTTTTCCCAAGGCAGGTAACCATCGAGCCAGACAAAGATCAGCTCATTACCCTTCCACAACGACAACCAGATCAAACCGGAAAAGGGTCCGGCGGTGTAGTAAAAACGGGAGTCATCCCACCCGGTGGGTTGAAAGACAAAAGCCATCAGATAACCGGCCAGAAAAATGAGCCCCACCTCGATGAGGTGCCGCCGGAGGTTCTTTCCCCTTCTGGTTTCGCAATTTGCAGCCATAGTATAAAGATACAAGGTTTTTCAATCGGATCCCCGCAGCAGGAGTTTGGAAATTTGAAACCGGGAATTTTATTTTCAGATCTTCTAAACTCCTAAACCAGCGAAGCCCAGAGGGCGAGCGACTATACTTCTAAACTCCTCAGGGGCATTGTTGCTTTGCCGCGCGGGCGCTCTCCAGCCCCCACGCCGGATCAAGCGGATGCTCCGGCTGATCGTTCCCGAACAGGGCGATGGCTTTATCCAGTTTGGCGCAGGCCTCGGCAGGTTCCGAGCCGAAAAACCGGGCGGTGCCCATTTCCATCTGCGCCAGGAGGGTGAGCGCCCGCGGGTTTTTGGGGTCCATTTGCACCGCCCGGCTGAGCGTTTGAGTGGCCAGGCCGGAGTACTGTGGCCCCCGGCCGGCCGGATCGACGGCAACGCGCATCATCTGGACAAAGCCTTCCAGGGCTTTCAACTCGGATTCCTTTTCCACCCGTTCATTGGCCTGTTTCACCAATTCCTCAGCCTGGTCTAAGTACTGGTCCTTTACGGAAGTCGCCTCCGCGCGGCTGCTCATCATGATGTTGCCGAAGGCGGCGTAATACAGCGGGTGCCATTCTTTCTGCTCTGCCTGCGCGATGCGCGTAAAGGCATTGACGACGGACTGTAATTCCTCTATGGCTTGCGCTTCATAGAGTTGTTGGATGTTTTCCTGCATGATTTCCAGATATCCGGAAGGAGTACGGAAGGACATGAAGGTGATGGCTAATAATCCCAGGGTGATGCAAAATGCTTTCATGGTGGTACTGATTTTAATTATAGATTCGGTAATTGATTGAGCACCTGGTCTTTTGAGAGCGTGATAAAAAGGCCGAGAAAGAGGAAGCGCCGGGCAGGCTGGCGGATGGCGCGCGAGGCGTAAATCCCTTCCTCATCCGGCCGGGAAGCAAATTCACGGCCGAAAATATTGTTCCGTCCCAGCACATTTGTCGCGCTGGCATGGAGAATCATGTTCTGGCTGATCAGGTAGCTGAGGTTAAAGCTCAGGTCCTGATAAGCTTTCGTTTGCCGGTTTTGGAAACCGGGTTCGTTGGGATCGTGATAAGGGCGTCCGGAAGCATAGCGGAAGGTAGCGCCGATCTGAGATTTGATAGTGGGAACAAACTGCTTGTACACGATGGAAAAATTGTGCCGTGAGGCAAAGGACGGAACGGCCGCTTCCGGAAAGTCGCGGTAATCGCGCCGGGTATCCAGGAAGGAGTACGAAAACCAGTAGTCGACGTTTTTTATTGTCCGGTTGTCCCGCCAGAATAGATCGATGCCGCGGGCGAAGCCGGAGCCGGCATTGGTATGCATGGAGGGCGATCCTTCCCGGGGGCTTTGATATTTAATGAGGTCATCGTAATCTTTATGGTAGGTTTCTATCCGGAAGGTACGTCCTTCCCGCATGATCTGGTAATTCAGGATATAGTGAGTAGCTTTTTCGGGACGCAGGGTAGGCGCATGGAGCCTTTGTTCGGTTGCCGGGGCTTGCTGATAGCGACCTATTGCCGCTGATATCTGGCTGTTGCCTCCGGTCTTGTATGCGAGCGATGCACGCGGGGCTACGTGCCAATCGCGGGAAAGGCTGTAATATTCGGAACGAAGCCCAACCCGCGCGAGTAACTTTGCCGATAAGTGAAGGTCTGCTTCCGCAAAAAAAGCCGGCAGATGGTCCGTGAAACCGGCGGAAAACACCTCCCCTTCTCCGGCGTCCCGAAGCGTTTGTTGGAAATCGGTCAGGAAGTATTCCGTTCCGGTTTTCAGTTCCAGTTCGGCGGATATCCGTTTCTGCAGGGTGAATTTTCCGTGAAATCCGAGTTCCGGCTGATCGACTTCGTCCTGATTCAGTCCGATGCGATCGTGGTTATAGGTCAGGGAAGTACCGGCGCGGTAGATCCAGCCTCCGGCCAGCTCGTCGTGGAGGGTGGCGTTGAAATAAGCGTAATTATTTCGAAGATCGGTCCAGATTGGTTGACCGGGTTCATCGAGGGAATAGCGGTTGAGTGAAAAGCTGGAATGGTTGCCGTTGCCGAACAGCTTGAGTATACCTGAGGTGCCCATCTTTTTGCGATAAGCAAAACTCCCCTCGTAGGAGGTCGGCGGATCGATCCAGTCGATATCCTGATTGATCAGGGAGAAATAGGGGTCGATATTGGTGTATTGCAACTTGCCGGAGAGTGAGGAGGCGTCCCAGGCCTTGGTAAAAGCCGCGTCAACACCGACGCTCATCAGGGAGATATCGAGGCGGTTTTGGTTAGCCACCGGTTTGGAATGGAGCACGAGGGCGGAGGAGAGCGCCTGGCCGTATTCGGCGGAATAACCGCCGGTGCTGAAGCTTGCGCCGCTGAACATAAAAGGCAGGAATCGCGAGCGCGACGGCGTGTTGGGCGCGGCTGGGCTGTAGAAATTTTGCACCAGCATCCCGTCGATGAAGGTTTTAGCCTCGCGCCCTTCGCCGCCCCGGACAAATAATCGTCCTTCTTCACCTACGGCCTGAGTTCCGGGCAGCGTATTGAATACGCCGGCCAGATCGGCGGTGGCGCCCGCAGTTGTCACTATATCCAGCGGCTGTAAAACTTCCCGGCGCTTTTCTCCGCCGGCGGCGAAAGAGCCGGCGGTGATGACCACCTGATCGAGCTCCAGGGCGCCGACGGCGAGGGTGATGTGCAGGTTCAGCGAATCTCCATTTAAATTAACCGGCAGCTCCGTATCCTCATATCCCAGGAAAGTTACCCGGAGTATCTGCTCGCCTTGCAGCGCAGTCGAAAAAGAGAACCGGCCGCCCTCGAAGCTGGTGGCGCCGTCATAGCTGTCGACCAGAAACACATTGGCTCCGATGATGGAGTTGCCGTTGCGGTCGACGACTGTTCCGGCAATCTTGGCGTCTGACTGCGACAGCGCTGTGCCGGTCAGGTAGCATAAAAAGAGTAGCAAGCGGAAACTGCAGTACAACATTCTTCCAGGGTTTAATTTCTGATCGATTTATCCACAATTTGCCGCTATCGATGGCGGAAAGAAACTTTTTCGAACCGAACCGTCGAATGAGCCGGATGAACCGCCGTGTGAGAAGATGAGCCGGAACATCGGCGTGGCTGCGAATGCCGCTCAAACCTGAATTTTATAAGTGAAAAATGCGATTTTATGGATTGAGCGTTCAAAAGTTCAAGGTTCTGGGGTTACCCGAACTATTGAACCTTGAACTATTATACTTACATTCACTATCTTCCGGATAAAATCCGGTATGAGGCTTTTCTTCTCCCTTTTTCTTTCGTGTTTATTTTTTCTCCCTCTTTTTTCGCAGATATCGCAACTTCCCCTTCCCAACGCGCAGCAGCTCGCCTGGCAGGAAGCGGAATTCGGCGTCGTTTTTCATTATGACCTGCACGTGTTTGACGGGCGGCCCTACCGGCAGCAGAACAACCGGATCAAGCCGGTAGCGGATTACAATATTTTTCATCCGGCGCGGCTGGACACCGATCAGTGGATCAAGGCTGCCAAGGACGCCGGCGCTACCTTTGCCATTTTGACAGCCACGCAGGAAACAGGTTTTGCGCTGTACCAGTCAGATGTCAACCCCTACAGCCTGAAAGCGCTTCGCTGGCGGGACGGCAAGGGAGATATCGTACGCGACTTCGTGGAATCCTGCCGGAAATATGGCCTGAAACCGGGGATCTACGTAGGCATTCGCTGGAATGCCTTCTTCGGCATTCACAACTTCAAAGTGAGGGGCGAAGGCACCTTCCGGGACAACCGCCAGACCTATTACAATCGCATGTGCGAGGGGATGGTGGAGGAACTCTGCACCCGCTACGGCGAGCTTTTTGAAATCTGGTTCGACGGCGGCGCCGATCATCCGGATCGCGGCGCGCCCGATGTGTTGTCTATTGTCCAAAAATACCAGCCCAACTGCCTTTTCTACCACAACGGCCAGCTGGCCGAGGCCCGATGGGGAGGCTCGGAGAGTGGAACGGTCGCTTATCCCTGCTGGTCAACTTTTCCCTACCCTTCCTTCGATCAGGTGCGTTTCACGGATATCAACAAACGGAATTTCGAATTGCTGAAACATGGCGATCCGGAGGGTAAATACTGGATGCCGGCCATGTCCGATGCACCTCTTCGCGGCTACTACGGCCGCCATGAATGGTTTTGGGAACCGGGCGATGAGGCGCACGTCTATCCGCTGCAGGACCTGGTGGAGATGTACTACAAATCCGTCGGCCGGAATTCCACGCTCATTCTGGGTTTGACACCCGATACCAGTGGTCTTTTGCCGCAGGTGGATGTACAACGGCTAAAAGAATTTGGCGAGGAGATCCGGCGGCGCTTCGGCTCGCCGGTGGCTACAACGGAGGGAGCAGGAGAGGTGCTGCGCCTGGACTTTCCCGCCGCTCAGCCGCTCAATCACATCGTCATTCAGGAAGACATCGCCCAGGGAGAACGCATTCGCCGGTATAGCGTGGAGGCCATGGTCGACGGAACCTGGAAGTCCGTTGACCAGGGGCAATCGATAGGCCACAAGCGCATACAGACTTTCCCGGCGGTGGAAGCTTCGGCGCTTCGGATTACCATTGAGGAGTCGGTGGGAGAACCGCAGATCAAGAACTTTAGCGCTTATTACGTGGAAGATTATAACCCTGACGAAAATCTCGACCTGGGCGCCTTCGTCAAGCCGGTTGCCGAGGGGAATATCTTCCGCGATGAGGAGTATTTCAACTGGGGCGGATCGATCATCAAAGGACCGCAGGGTAAGTACCACCTGTTCTACGCCCGCTGGAAACGCGATTACAGCTTTTACGGCTGGCTGACGCATTCGGAAATCGCCCACGCCGTTGCGGAAAACCCGGCCGGTCCTTACCGCTATGTGGAAACGGTTTTGAAAGGACGAGGCCCCGGCCACTGGGATGCCATTACGGCTCACAACCCCAAGATTAAGATTTTCAACGGCAAATATTACCTCTACTACATTAGCACCAATTCCGGCGATGAGGCCCTCGGAGAAGAAGCCCTGCTTGAAACCGCCCGTACCGGTTACAGTCATGACAACTGGTTGCCCCTGCGCAATAAGCAGCGCACCGGGGTAGCGATAGCCGAATCTCTAGACGGTCCCTGGCGTCGCTTCGACGCCCCCATTGTTGAACCGGCCGGTCCTATCACTACGCTTACCGTCAATCCCGCTATCACTCAAGGCCCCGACGAGAACTATTATTTAATCGTAAAGGGGGATAAACCGAACGAAACGCGCTTTATCCGCAATCAGGCGATGGCTACCTCGAGGTCGCCCGCCGGTCCCTTTACCGTTCAACCTGAACCGGTCATCGGTGATCTCGATACGGAAGATGCTTCGCTTTGGTACGATGAAGAACGGCGGCGTTTTTACGCCGTATTTCACAGCCATTCCTTCATTGGGCTGATTACTTCCGTTGACGGGCTGAATTGGGAAAAAGCCACGCATTACCAGGTGATTCCGAAAAAGCTGCGCCTTGCAGGTGGCGGTTTTCTGACCCCTGATCGGCTGGAGCGGCCTTTCGTTTTTTTCGAAGAGGGAGAGCCTAAGGCGCTATTGCTGGCCGCGAAGCAGGGAGCGGATTCCTATACGGTAATCGTGGAACTGGACCGGTGAGCATTTCTTAATTAGAAGTGATTTAGACTTTTCTCACTGGCCTATCAAAAACGTCTTTTCGCTCCATTTTGGACTTTTTTTCGTTACGTAGCGCCGCTATGCGCCTCAAAAGAAACCTAAAATGGAACGAAAATCCTGTTTTCTCGGCTGCAGTAGAATAGTCTAAACCACTTCTTAGCCCCGCCTTTCGCAGTATTGCAAAAAAAGCCCTAATATTGCCCCGTTTTTCAGGGACTTTTGCTTATCCTGGCCATTGAAAATCAACGGCCTGTGAGCGCCCTCGGTATTAAAACAGAAATGAAAACGACGCGCAGCATCTTACTGTTATTCCTCGGCGCCTGGCTACTGCTCAATCTGCTACAGGCCGGCCTGACGGAACTGGATCCTGATGAAGCCTACTACTGGGCTTATGCCCAGGAGCTCGACTGGGGCTACTTCGACCATCCACCGATGATTGCCTTAATGATCCGGATAGGATCCACGCTGTTGCCGGGAGAACTGGGTGTGCGCCTGATGACAATACTATTGTCTGCCCTGAGCCTGTACCTGATGTGGGTGCTGGTGGGGCGTCCGCGGGAAAGGGGGGCGCTGCTTACGATTATGGCACTTCTGGCGGCGATGCCTTTCCTGCACGTTTACGGTTTCGTTGCCACACCGGACAGTCCGCTGATCTTTTTTACCGTTTTGTTTTTTCTGACTTACCAGCGCTTCCTGCGCTCCGGCAACTGGTTGAATACACTGGCCTGGGGCGCCTGCATGGCGGGCTTGCTGTACAGCAAATACCACGGAGTGCTGATTATCGGTTTTACAGTTTTGTCCAATCTGCAATTACTGCGGCGGCCAAAATTTTACCTGGCGGCGCTGTGGGGCGCCCTGCTGTTTCTCCCCCATCTGCTCTGGCAAATCGATAACCACTTTCCTTCCTTCCGCTATCACCTGATGGAGCGGAACAACGTTTTCGAGTGGAAGGACCTGTACAGCTACCTGATCAACCAGCTCGTTATTTTCAATCCTTTTATTTTCCCGCTCCTGGTGGCGGCCCTGATCAAAAGGAAGCCGTCGGAGGACAACTCCCTGCGTACGGCAGAGCGCGCCTATACCTTTACCATCATCGGGTTTTGGCTATTCTTCTTCGCTATGATCATACGGGGGCACGTGGAGCCGCAATGGACGGCTGTATTAAGTATTCCCCTTGTCGCACTGGCCTATCGCTACGGATTGGGGCGTCCCCGTTATCAGCGGCGCCTTCGCAATCTGGTCCTGGTTTCACTGCTGCCTATTCTGGCGTTCCGGGTGTTGATTATGAAAGGCGTCTTGGAAGAACGGATTCCGCTCTTTCACAAACGACACTGGGTATACGAATTGGAAAAGGAGGTGGGCGACCTGCCCGTCCTGTTCCTCAATACCTTTCGGGGGCCATCTACCTACGAGTTCTATACCGGCAACGAAGCGGTAGCTGTGAATACAATCACTGCGGTGCGCAATAACCAATATTCCTTATGGGACAGGGGGAAAATATTACAAGGAGAACGGATAGTCGTATTGGGCGATTTGGGATGGCCCTGCGAAGTCTGCCGGGAGGTCAGTCTGGACGGAAAAGCGCGACAATATGAAATAGTTGATGATTTCCAAGCGGGGATGGGCCTGGAGTTCCACATCCTGGAGGTTCGGCAGGACTGGCAGGCCGGGGCGACGCAGCGGGTACTGGTGGAAATACATAATCCTTACGGCTACGATATCCGGCTGCGCAGTGGCGAACTGCCGGTACGGCCCGTAGCGCTTTTCAACCCGGAGCCGGAAGTTTGGCGTATTGCCGCCACCCGCTTCGAGTTGCCGGATAATCTGATCAAAGCGGGAGAACGGCGGCGGGTTCTTATGGAATTTGACCTGGACCCCGACTGGGAAGGGGATTATCTGTTCACCATAGGCGTGCAAATCGGGAATATTCCTCCCTTGCTGCCGGAAGCGATGATTTCCGTACAGGTGGAAGGCCTTGGGGGAAATTAGAAAAAGGAAATCAGGAGGGGAAAGGGTTCTGCCCCTGTTCTTTACAGAATATTTTAGAACTTTGTACGGAAAACCGCACTGTATTTGAAGCTCAAGCCGATACGCATACCGCAAGCGCAGTTGCCCACCTGGATGTGGTATGCGCTGTTGGGAATCGCTTTGTCGATTCACCTCCTGACATTGCCCGTCACGATTATGGGGCCCGACGGCGCCCGGTACGCCTCCATTGCCAAAACGATGGTGGAGAACGGCAATTACTTCGAGCTTTACCTCAACGGAGAGGAGTGGCTGGACAAACCCCATTTTCAGTTCTGGGTGACCGCCCTCAGCTACGAGCTGTTTGGCATCAATACCTTCGCCTACAAGTTTCCGGCAATCCTATTCATTTTCCTCGGCGCTTTTTACACCTATCGCCTGGCAGAACGGTTGTACAACCAGGAGGTGGCCCGCTGGTCTGCATTGATCTTTCTGACCGCCGAGCACCTGATCATTTCCAACGTGGACGTACGGGCGGAATCGTACCTGACCGGGTTGATCATCGCAGCGGTGTATCACTTCTACCGGTCGCATCAGGGCGAAGGGAATTGGGGAGGTAAGCATTTACTGGTAGGCGCCCTGTTTTCGGCGATGGCAGTGATGACCAAAGGAGTATATGTGTTGGTTCCTATCGGCTTTTCGGTGATCGGGCAGATCGTGATGCAGCGGCAGTGGCGGCAGCTCTTTCAGCCCAAGTGGTTCCTGGCGATACTGCTGACAGCTATTTTTCTGACGCCGGAACTTTACGCGCTGTACTATCAGTTTGACGCCCATCCCGAGAAAGTGGTTTTTGGACAGACGGGCGTTTCGGGCATCCGCTTTTTCCTGTGGGACAGCCAGTGGGGGCGTTTTAGTAATACCGGGCCGATTAAAGGCCGGGGTGATTTCTTTCTGTTTTTCCATACGGTGCTTTGGGCCTTTTTGCCCTGGGGGATCCTGTTGTACGCGGCCGTGATCCGGAAATTCCGTCGAAATATTCCGAAGGTAAAAAATGGTGAAGAATTCTATACCCTTTCCGCGGCGTTGGTCACCTTTCTGCTATTTTCGCTCTCCGGGTTTCAATTGCCGTATTACCTGAATATCCTTTTCCCCTTTTTTGCGATCCTGACCAGCGCCTATATTTATCGCCTTACGGCAAAAGGAGGGGTGCGGTTTTATACCGTAGTGCAGTATATCACGATCGGGCTGCTGTTCCTGGCCGGTGTATCACTTCATTTTTTCTTCCGGCCGGAACCCTCTCCTGTATGGTTGTGGATCGGCCTGTCGGTACTGGGGGGATTATTTTTCCTGGTACGAGCAAAAGATCAAGGACTGAAGCCGGTAGTCTTCTGGCGCTCCTGCATCGCGGCCTTTATGGTCAACCTGTATCTGATGCTGGCCTTTTATCCCAAATTGTTGAGCTACCAGGCTGGCAGCGAAGCAGCCTGGTATATCAACGAACATTTTCCCGAAGAGGAAGAGGTGACCATTTTCGGCTGGACCAACAGCGCCTTCACCTTTTACCTGGATCAACCCCTGCACTGGTACGACCTGGAAACCATTCGCCGGAAGGCCAAAGCGGAAGACCTGCTGGTGCTAGCCACCCCGGAAGGGTACGAGGAACTGATGGAAGCAGGGATGGAAACGGAGGTGATCCGGACTTTCGACTACTGGCGCCTGACGCTGCTGACGGGCCCCTTTCTCCACTATAAGACCAGAGATGAAGTATTGGAAAAACGATTTTTGCTGCGCGTGGGACAGGGGGATAAAGAGACAGGAGGATAGGGAAATATGAATCCACGAATAATCCGGGTTAAGACTTCGTTATTTTCGAATCAAGGTGACAAAGCAGGGGAAGTGCTTTTTGGCAAATTACTTTAAAACGAGCAAGATGAAAGTAGATACCATGCGGCGGATAGACAGGTGGGCGGGCATCCCATTGACCGTCCTTTTTTCCATCCCTTTCTGGATCGGCCGCCTGTTTGGGCGGCCTAAGGAACCGGATTGCCGTCGCACCCTGTTTATCGAACTGTCGGAGATGGGCAGCGCTATTCTGGTCGATCCGGCCATGCGCAAGCTGGAGCGGGAGGCGGAGGCAGAGTTGTACTTCGTCATATTCGAGGATAATGCCAAAAGCCTGGCGCTGCTTAATACGATTCCTCCGGAGCGCATCTTTACCATGCGAGCCGATAATCTGTTCAACCTGGCTGTCGATACGCTGCGCTTCGTTTCCTGGTGCCGTAAAAAGCGAATTACCTGCGTAATCGACCTGGAGTTATTCTCGCGGTTCACCGCGCTTTTAACAGCCATGAGCCTGGCCGGATCCCGGGTCGGCTTCCACACCGTGCATGATGAAGGGTTGTACCGGGGCAATATCTTTAATTTCCCAACCCGCTATAATCCACATGTCCATATCGCCACGAATTTCATTGCGCTGGTGAATACGGCGCTGGGCCATCATCCGCAGGCCTATCCCATCAAGGCGGTGCCCGAGGAGGAACTGCAACTGGCGCAGGCGAAGCTTAGTGAAACGGAACGGGATGAGGTGCGCGAAAAAATAAGAACCCTCTATCCGGATTGGCAGGGCGAACGCCTTGTCCTGTTTAATGTAAATGCTTCCGATCTGTTGCCACAGCGCAAGTGGCTGCCCGAATCCTTCGCCGAAAGTGCTCAAAAGCTGCTCGGTACTTTTGACGACATCCTCATCTTGATGACCGGCGCCCCCGCCGAGTACGAATACGTGCAGGACGTCACGGAGCGAGTCGGCCGTCAGCGCTGCGTCAATTCGGCCGGTCATTTTAAATTTGAGGAACTGGCGCCCCTCTACAGCATCAGCACCCTCATGCTGACCAACGATTCGGGGCCGGCGCACTTCGCCTCGGTCACGCCATTGAAGGTTTTCGTTATCTTCGGTCCGGAGACGCCGGCACTGTACGGACCGCTGGGCAATGCCGAGTCATTCTATCTGGGCCTGCCCTGCTCGCCCTGTGTTAGCGCGGCCAATCACCGTAAGACGACCTGCATTCCAAGACCCTGTATTACGGGAATCGGTGTAGGAGTAGTGACGGGGGCGCTGACGAGTTATTTGGTGGAAAAAAAGGAATAGGGATCACTGGAAAATCCAGCCTGCGGAACTCCGGCCATCACGGGTTAAAAAACTGACCTTAAACCAGGTGCCGGAAATGGCTTGCGCTTTCCCATCCTGCCTTTTCTCGGCGGGGAAAACATCTTTTTTATCCGGATCGATTTTGGTGAAAAAGCTCAATGACCTGGAACTGACTATTTCGTGCGGGCTCTCGAAGTCCGGACGTTCAAATAAATGCAGATCGATGCCGGCGGCAGGGCTTGCGTTGTTGATTTTAACGGCTCTACCTCCGCTGTGCGATTTGTCCATTGCCTTCACAAGGGGATTGCCTTCTTCCGATAGATCGATAAGCTGTTTCTTTTTTAGCTGAATTTTTTTATCCTTTCCGGAAGAGAAAACAGATTCTTTAAATACGGAGTAGCCCGGTTTGACGAAGTAAATAAAAGCAGGGGAGCCTTCTAATACATTAAACTGAAGCCGGAAATCCCCCTCTTCGGAGGTAGGTTCATGATAGACTTCTTTTAGATTACCCAGACAGGAAAGGTCTTTACAATCCTGCTTTATTACCACAACGTGGACACTTTCGAGACCCTTTTCCTTGTGAATGACTTTTCCGGAAACGACAATAGAGACTTCCTCTTTCCGAAAGGCAAGGAAAAGTAGCAACAGGGAAGTGAAAAGGATAAGCGGCAGGGCTTTTTTCATGGTTGCGGGAGCTTGATTTTTGGGATATGCGATCTAATATAAAGGCTTTTCAGATTTAATTCAAGTTTTTATAAAACGTTAACATTTAGCGACGGGCAATCAATAACTGTCGGGTTTTCTAGGAGCGCTTTTTCCTTTATCCGGCGTTGATGAACCGCCTCCCTTAGCGCTGCTAAGGTCGGGAACCTTCGCCTCGGCTAAAGAAAAAATCACTTGCCTATCTAAACCCGACACTTATTAATCGCCCGTCGTTTAGGGGCTTGTCATTTAGGCTTGAGATGGAAGTCAGTTTTTATAATTTTATTTTCGCCTAGAGGAATATCTATTGTTTTGGTCTCGTAAATATATTCTTCCTGGAAACAGTTCAACCGGAGGGTCTCGTCATTTTTTCTTACGCGAAATCTTCCTGAGTAGAACCCACTACTATTTGTTTCAAATTCTACCTCTGCTTTTCCTTCTACATATACCATAGCTCCTTCCAGGGGGTTACGGGCATTGTCGTACTCCATGACGTAGCCTTCGATATATACAGAATAGTGAGGGTTGAAAATAAATTGATCGAGCAGCCATCCTCCGGCTCCCAGGACGATTAGAGTAGCCAGTGCAAGGATTCCTTTGCCGATGGTAGAAGAAAGTCCTTCTCTAACTCCCTTTCGCAAAATCGACAGGAAAGAAAGGTCGTCCTTGGAAGAATCCCCATCCTTACGATGCCAAGGGGGATATCTTCGCGGGGGCTTAGGTCGTTGGGAACGCTTCATCTTGGGAAATTAAAGGAATAATGACATTTAAAAAAGAGCTGCCCTTAAAAATAGTTCAGGTTAAGCCGGGGGCGGTCTGTACCACATAAGTCCCTTTTGAAAGCGCCCTTGCAGGAAATAACTTATCCTAAAAGCCCTGCCCTCGCCTTCCCCGGCAAAAAATCATCCAAAAATTATCCGGAAATTGACGAAAATCACTAACAAGGCGGTCCTTTACTGCTATCTTAACAGCCATATAACCATCACTATATAACTATGGAAAAAAAGCTTCAGGCATTGCTCGACAAGGTATACGAGGAAGGTGTCGCCAAGGGCCAGGAGGTGGCCTCTGCCGTGATCAAGGACGCGGAGCGGAAAGCTGCCAAAATCCGGGAAGAAGCTGAAAGAGACGCCGCCGAGATGCGTAAGCAAGCGCAGGAAGACGCCGAAGAACTGAAGCGCAATGTAGCCTCCGAGCTGGAACTGTCGGCCGAACAGGCCATCAGTGCTTTGAAACAGCAAGTTGCCGGGCTCGTAGCTTCCAAAGCGATCTCGGAACCTGTCGAAAAGGCCTTCTCCGACGAAACGTTCGTCAAGAACATGATTCTCACCCTTACGGAAAAATGGCAACCCGCTGAAAACGGCGCTGCCGATCTTTCAGTGCTGCTGCCCCCCGATCAGCAACAAGCCCTGGAACAATATTTTTCGTCGAAATCGAAAGAGGCGCTGGATCGCGGGTTTCGGCTCGGTATCGATCAACAGCTCGACAAGGGCTTCCGCATCGGGCCCGCCGACGGCAGCTACGTCATTTCTTTTACCGACAAGGATTTCGAAACCTTTTTCATGGACTACCTGCGTCCGCGGACTAAAGCCCTCCTTTTCGGAGAAGATGAATGATGCAACGCAATTATTACTACCTGGTATCGGGCTTGCCCGATATCGTACCGGAACAAAGCAAAACCTCACTCACCCTGCCGGAGCTGGTAGGGGAACTGAAAGCCTTTCTTGATCCTGACGATATCCATCTGCTCGAATTACTCCTTTTGCCGCACGACAACCACAACCTTCTCCAATTACTTCGCAAAACGGATGCTCCCTGGGATGCGCTCGGCCGTTATTCCCGTGAGGAATTGGAGGAGAAAAGAAGGGAGCCCGGGCAGTTACCTTCTTACATGCATCGCTTCGTACAGGCTTATGAAGAAGACACCCCGTTGTGGCCCGGCCTGTCCTGGAAAAACCAACTGATCCGGCTGTATTACGATTACGCATTGGATCAGACGGAGGGTTTCCTGCACGAATGGTTTCGCTTCGAACGTAACCTGAAAAACTTCCTGACGGCCTGGAATATCCGCGAGTATCAGCAGGCGGCGGACGGGCAGCTCATCGGGGAAGACGAGGTGGTGAAGGCGCTGCAAAAAACACACGCCCGCGACTTTAGCCTGTCAAATGAGCTGGAGTACGTAGACAAGCTCTTGCAGGCCCTGGAGCGTGACGACCTGCTGGAGCGCGAACGTGCTATCGACCGCATCAAGTGGAACTTTATCGACGAAAAAAACACCTTTCACTACTTCTCCGTGGAGGTGGTCCTCGGATATTTTCTGAAGTTTCAAATGCTGGACCGCTGGCTGCGCCTCGATGCAGAACGCGGAACACGACGCATTGACCAAGTCATTCAACAATTAGAAAACAGCGTAGTTTTTTCAAACGAAGCTTAATATGAATACGACCACTGCACATACTCAAGGAACCGTCAGAGGCATCATTTCTAATCTGGTACACGTTCAGGCCGACGGTCCCGTTGCGCAGAACGAAATTTGTTTTATCCAGCATGAGGGTATATCCCTGATGGCGGAGGTGATCAAAGTGCTTGGCGAGCAGGCCTACGTGCAGGTGTTTGAAAGCACCCGCGGGCTGCGCCCGGGAGCGGCGGTCGACTTCGCCGGACATATGCTGGAGGCGACTCTCGGCCCCGGCATCCTCTCCCGGAACTACGATGGGCTGATGCACGACCTCGATACCATGACCGGTATCTTCCTGAAGCGCGGCGAATACACTTCTGCGGTAGATAAAGACCGGGACTGGGAATTCCAGCCCCTGGCTAAGGAGGGCGAGCGTGTCATCCCCGGCGACTGGCTGGGCGAGGTGAAGGAAAACAATATGCCACACAAGATTATGGTTCCCTTCAAACTGGAAGGACGCTATATCGTCAAGTCTCTCGCTGCGGCGGGAGTATACAAGGTGACTGATCAGATTGCTACGCTCAGCGATGAGCGGGGTAACGAAATACCGGTGACCATGCTGCAGCAATGGCCGGTCAAAAAGGCGCTCAAGGCTTACCGCGACAAACCACGGCCTTTTAAACTGCTGGAAACCGGCGTGCGCACCATCGATACCCTGAATCCGATCGTAGAAGGAGGAACGGGCTTTATCCCCGGCCCCTTCGGCAGCGGTAAAACTGTGATGCAACAAGCCATCTCCAAACAGGCCGAAGCCGATATCGTGATCGTGGCAGCCTGCGGCGAGCGCGCCAACGAGGTGGTCGACCTCTTTACCGAATTCCCGGAGTTGGAGGATCCCTGGACGGGCCGCAGACTCATGGAGCGGACCACCATTATCGCCAACACTTCCAATATGCCGGTAGCGGCCCGCGAAGCTTCGGTGTATACCGCCATGACTATCGCCGAATATTACCGTTCCATGGGCCTCAAGGTGCTCTTGCTGGCTGACTCCACTTCCCGCTGGGCGCAGGCCCTGCGCGAAATGTCGAACCGCATGGAAGAACTGCCCGGACCGGACGCCTTTCCCATGGACCTGCCCGCCATTATCTCCAACTTCTATTCACGCGCGGGCATCGTCTATCTGAACAACGGCCAGACCGGGTCCATCACTTTCATCGGTACGGTTTCGCCGGCCGGGGGTAACCTCAAAGAACCGGTGACCGAGTCAACCAAGAAAGTCGCACGCTGCTTTTATGCCCTGTCGCAGCAACGCGCCGACAGTAAGCGCTACCCGGCTATCGATCCAATCGAAAGCTATTCCAAATACCTGGAATACCCCGAATTGCAGCAAACTTTACGAAATCTAATCTCCCCTGATTGGATCGAGAAGGTGAACGAGCTGAAAAATGTACTGTTGCGCGGTAAAGAAGCCGCCGAGCAGATCAACATCCTGGGCGATGACGGGGTTTCCATCGATACCCACCTCGTCTTCTGGCGATCGGAAATCGTCGACGAGATTATCCTTCAGCAGAATGCCTTTGACGAGGTGGATGCCCGTACCCCCCTCAAACGACAGGAATATATGGTCGATAAGGTGCTGGAAACCATCCATACCGAGCTGGCCTTTGATAAATACGAAGAGATCAACCCCTACTTCAAACGGGTGATCAATACGATGAAGCAGATGAATTACTCCGCCTTCGAATCCGAAGATTTTAAAAAGTTCGAACAGGGACTTGAAGAGATTCTTGAAGAAAGGAAAACCGAAGGAGCAGAAAGTGAAAGATCGGAGGTTTTACCCGTCACGGAAGAAGAGAGGCTGGAGGATAAGCAGGAAACGAAAACCAGGTGGTGAAAATGAGAAAGAGCGAAATGCTCGATCAAAAAATATCAGCGGTCGGGAAAGGGGTCCTTTCAAAAAGCCGCCTAATTGAAAAGCGTCTCGCAGGGACGCGCTACAGGTAAAAACAGACAAATATGTCCGTATTACAAGATAAGACAACCAGAACGCGCGCCTTTCAGCGCATTTACACCAAGATCGACCAGATCACCAAAGCCACCTGTACGGTGAAGGCCGAAGGGGTGGGCTACGAAGAACTGGCCATGGTGGCCGGCAAGCCCGCCCAGGTGGTGAAGATCATGGGCGACGAGGTGACGCTGCAGGTGTTTGCCGGCACCGAAGGCATACCCACTAATGCCGAGGTGGTCTTTCTGGGTAAGGCGCCCAGCCTAAAGGTAGGCGATGCCCTGGCCGGGCGTTTTTTCAATGCCTACGGCGAACCTATCGACGGCGGCCCGGAGGTGGACGGTGAAGAGCAGGAGATTGGCGGGCCTTCGGTGAACCCCGTTCGACGCGAGCAGCCCTCAGAGCTCATCACCACCGGCATTGCAGGCATCGATTTGAACAATACCCTGGTGACGGGGCAAAAGATTCCGTTTTTCGCCGATCCCGACCAGCCTTTCAACCAGGTGATGGCCATGGTGGCTCTGCGGGCAAAGGCGGATAAGATCGTGCTGGGCGGCATTGGGCTCACTAATGACGACTACCTCTATTTTAAAAACGTATTCGAAAACGCCGGGGCGCTGCACCGCATCGTGGTCTTTATGAATACCACCGAAGATCCTCCCGTAGAGCGGCTCCTGGTGCCCGATATGGCGCTCAGCGCCGCCGAGTACTTTGCGGTGGAGAAGAACGAAAAGGTACTGGTGCTGCTGACCGACATGACGCTGTACGCCGATGCTTTGAGTATCGTTTCCAACCGCATGGATCAGATTCCCTCCAAAGACAGTATGCCGGGCTCGCTGTACAGCGACCTGGCCAAATTGTACGAGAAAGCCGTACAGTTCGGCGACGGAGGCAGTATCACCATCGTGGCGGTAACGACCCTCTCCGGAGGTGACATTACCCACGCTGTTCCCGATAACACGGGCTATATTACCGAGGGGCAGCTTTTCCTGCGCCGCGATACCGATGTGGGGAAAGTGATCGTCGACCCCTTCCGCAGCCTGTCGCGCCTCAAGCAGCTGGTCATCGGTAAGAAAACCCGGGAGGATCACCCGCAGGTGATGAACGCTGCGGTGCGCCTCTACGCCGATGCCGCCAACGCGCGCACCAAGCTGGAAAACGGCTTTGACCTGACCGACTACGATGAGCGCACCCTCGAATTCGCAAAGGATTATTCCAGTAATCTGCTGGCTATCGACGTAAATATCGGTCCGGAGAAAATGCTGGACGAGACCTGGAAGCTGTTCGCCAAATACTTCTCGCCGGAAGAGGTGGGGATCAAGCAGGAGCTGGTAGACGAGTACTGGCCCGAAGGAGGTTAGAAGGTCTGGAACCGGGAAGTTCGTTTTCAGATCTTCTAAACTTCTAAACCAGCCGCCCCGGAGGGACAGCGACTAAACTTCTAAACTCCTTACCAAGGTGTTCCTTTTAGTTTCAAATGATTAATCAGGCATGGCCGTAAAATTTCAATACAACAAAACCTCACTTCAGGAGCTGCGCAAGCAGCTGCGGATCCGGGAGAATGCCCTGCCGATTTTGAAAAACAAGGAATCGGCGCTGCGGGTAGAGGTGAAAAAGGCGAAGCGCGAGGCTGAGGATACGGCCCGGCTGCTGAAGGAGAAACGTACGGCGCGCGCCGGCATGGCCCGGCTGTGGGAGGAGATGGACACCTCGCTGATCAGTATTAAGGAGGTGCACACAGGTACGGAAAAAATTGCCGGGGTCCGTATTCCGCTGCTGGAACACATCGATTTCAAAGTTGAGCCTTACTCGCTGTTTGACCGCCCGGCCTGGTTTCCGGCGGGGATCACCCTCCTGGAGGAATGGGCGACCCTGGCAATCCGGAAAAAATTCCTGTTCCATAAGATGGAATTACTGGATCACGCCAGAAAGAAGACGACACAGAAAGTCAACTTATACGAAAAGGTACAGATACCTGATTACGAAGACGCCATCAGAAAGATCAAAAGATATCTGGAAGACGAAGAGAACCTGGCTAAATCGGCCCAGAAAATTGTCAAGAAACGCCAGGAAGCAAACAGGGAAAGCGTATGATCGTACCGATGAAAAAATACCTGTTTCTGGTTCACCACCTGGAATACAATCATTTCCTGAACGGATTGCGGGATCTGGGCGTGTTGCACGTGCGCAAGCGGGAGGCGGAACCTTCGGAGGAGCTGATGCAAGGGATTGAATTACAAAAAGATATTCGCGATACTTTGCATCATCTTCGTCAAAGGCAGATGCCCAAAAATCCGGATCCGGAGCTGACCACCAGCGAAGGTCTTGAAATAGTCCGGCGCTTTCAGAAAGAACACTTGGAGTTGGAAGATTTGAAACAGGAACGCAATGCCTTGCAAAAGGAAATCGACTTTCTGCGTCCCTGGGGCGATTTCTCGTTGGAGCGATTAGAACAACTGGAACAAGCCGGGCTGGGAGTTCATTTTTTCGTATGCGCCCAAAAGCAATTCCAATCCTCCTGGAAGGAGGAATACCCGCTGGAAGTCATTCATACGGCTCGGCCTGATATGCATTTTGTGGTCATTACCCCAAATGGAGAACCGGTGACGCTCGATGCGGAAGAATTGCCCCGGCCGGCTTCATCGATATCGACGCTGAAAGAAAAGAAGCAAAGGCTGCAGGAAAAAATAGATATCATCAACAAGCGGTTTGACCGTTTTGCAGAGCGGGGGCTGGAGGCGGTTGAAGCCGCCTTGCACGAGACGGAAGACACTACTCAGCTGATTTCCGTTATCCAAAGCACCAAGAAGGAAGCGGAAGGCAGCATCATGCTCCTGGAAGGTTTTGTTCCTGTAAGCCGGGAGGACGAACTGATCGGTTTTTGCGAAAGCAATGATATTCCTTTCCTTTCGGAAAAACCGGATCCGGAAGACAAACCACCGATTTTGTTAAAGAACTCCCCTTTTTCGCGTTTGTTCGAGCCCATCGGGGAGCTGTTCTCCCTACCTTCCTATCAGGAGCTGGACCTGACGCCTTTCTTCGCCCCTTTCTTTATGATGTTCTTTGGCTTTTGCCTGGGTGATGCAGGCTATGGGCTGGTGTTGCTGCTTGGAGCAACCTATTATAAAATCAGAACGAAGGGCAAGCGTACGCCTGTGCTGACGCTTGTACAGTTTTTGGGTGTGGCGACTATTTTCTTCGGTATTCTTACGGGCACCTTTTTTGGTATCAACCTGCTGGAAACGGAGTGGGCCTTCCTGGAGAATTTTCGCAACCTGATGCTAAACAGCGATCGCGTCTTCATGCTGGCGCTGGGACTGGGGCTGGTGCAAATTCTCTTCGGGTTGTTTATTCAGGCCTACAACCGGGGGCGGCAGTTCGGTTTTCAATATTCCATCTCGACCTACGGTTGGATTATCCTAATCCTGAGCCTGCTCGACCTCGGCTTTTTGGAATGGACCGGCGGCATTTCCACTTATACGGCCTGGGCCGGGGTAGGCCTGATTTTACTGTTCAACGACCCAAATGCCAGTCTTCTCGGCCGCCTGGGAAAGGGACTTTGGGAGTTGTACGGCATCACGGGTATCTTCGGTGATCTGCTGAGCTATATTCGCCTCTTCGCGCTGGGCATATCCAGCGCCATTCTCGGCTTTGTAGTCAACGATATCGCTATGCAGATCCGGGAAGCAGGGCCGGTCATCGGACCGGTGCTCTTTATCGTATTCCTGCTGTTCGGCCATGGGCTGAACCTGCTGATCGCTTCGCTGGGCGCCTTCGTCCACCCGATGCGTCTGACCTTTGTGGAGTTTTATAAAAATGCGGGATTTTCCGGTGGCGGCAAACCTTATCAGCCGCTATCGACCAGCAGTAAAATAAATTCGGAGCAGGGAAGTGAAAAACCGGTTCCTTAGAAGCCATCTCAAAAATGATCAAATAATTGGCTGAGGCCTAATCTCTTGAGTTCAATCATTAAAAAATAGTGAAAAATAAAAAAATATGGAAGCTGGAATCATTCTTGCTTATATAGGACTGGGACTGATGATCGGTCTGGCCGGCGTAGGAAGCGCCGTAGGCGTATCTATGGGCGGCAACGCCACCATTGGCGCTCTGAAGAAAAACGAAGAAGCCTTTGGCAGTTACATGCTGCTGAGCGCCCTGCCGGGTACTCAGGGCCTGTATGGTTTTGCCGGATTTTTTCTGGTGAATACTTCCGGGGTTTTATCCGCCAGTACTTCGATGCTGCAGGGTATGGCCATCCTGGCCGCCGGCTTTGCCCTGGGGCTGGTATCGCTGATCTCTGCTTTCCGGCAGGGGCAGATTTGCGCGAACGGCATCGCGGGCATCGGTTCGGGCTACGACGTGTTCGGCAAAACGCTGGTACTGGCCGTATTCCCCGAACTCTATGCCATCGTGGCCTTTGCGGCTACCTTCCTGATTAATGCCGGCTTGTAGTGGTTTTTTGAAAAGAAGGATCAAAGAGGAGGCACAGAGCTTTACGGAGAATTTTCTTCTCAGCGAGGAGTTGATTTGTATTAAATGCTCTTCGCAGCTCTGTGTTTTCTTCGTATATCTGGGTGTGGGTAATCAGAGAATCAACTTCCGAGAGACGTTTCTCCGCCCTCCCGGTCTTTTTTGATCCCACTCAAATACACTCGGAGACTTACCGCTCATGAGCTGTAAAACTTCCGCGCTTCTGCTTCGATGCGGCTGTTCCAGATGCGGTCGAGCACTTCCCGGGCCATTTTCCGGTAGATATCGGCTTTCTCCTGGTTGCCGGTTTTTTCGTACACCTTCGCGATTCCGAATAGTGAAGGTGTATGCATATCGTTGATCAACAGGCAGTTCTTGTATTCGTTGATAGCTTCCTCATAGAAGCCGTCTTTCATCAGTTGAACGGCGTTGGAATAGTGTTTTTCGATATTGCTGATGCGTGATTCCAGTTGTAGCTTGAGGGCGTCTTCCGACTTCATAGTCAGGAAGGTGCAGGGAACTTCCCGAATGACTTTTTCCGTGACGCTGCCCATCATCAGGCGGCTCAGTCCGGTGCGGCCGGTGGTGCCCATGATCAGCAAATCGACATCGAAGCGGGAGATGGCGCTCAGGATTTCAGCAGCGGGCTTACCTTCCGCTACAATTTTTTCCCAGGTCAGGTCATGGAGATTGAATTGATCCAGGAATTTATCATACTGATCGAGAAACTGGGCATGTGCTTTGTTTTCCTGTTTTTGCCAATAATCAACAAAGGCATCCCAGTCATGGGTTGGAGATTCATCGGTGGGGGAGCTGGTTTCAAAAACGCTGAGGATAAGAAGTTTGGCCTCGAAGCGACGCGCGATGACGAGCGCGTGTTTCAGAGCCCTTCGCGATTCGCGGGAGAAGTCAATCGGGCAAAGTATCGTTTTAACCTCAAGCGGCTGATCGTGCTTGACCACCCAAACCGGTTTGGTGGATTTACGGATGATTTTTTCCGCCGTGGTGCCTAAGGGGAACCGCTCTGTATCTTTCTTTTCGCTGGCGCCGATAACGATGAGGTTGGCCTCAGAGCGTTCGCCCGCATTGACAATTTCTTCGAAGTGGATACCGGTGGTCAGAATGGGGGGCTCCGCCTTAATCCCTTTCTGCTCTATGTGCTCCTTTAACCGGGACAGTTGTTTTTCTGCTGCTTGTTGTAACAAACGCCTGGCTTTTTCATCTTCAATGCCAGGTGGTAATACGTGAATGGGGGTGATCCTGGAATCGAAGGTTTTGGCGAGGTCCATTGCGTTTTTAATAACGTTGTCAGAGGGACCCACGAAATCGATGGCCAATAAGATTTTTTCTAGTAAGTTCATAATCAGATTATTTTATCGGTTTTCCCACTTGCGTCATTCTCAATTATATAACAACAAAACCCTCTTTTGAGTGCACGAAAATAGCCGTTATTTGGAAAGTTTTATGCCGGATTCCTGTCACCACTACGGATAGATTACGTTCACAGAAACAACCTTCCTTCAGTCTGTTTGCGGGTGGGGACCATCTTGTATGAAATTATAAATTTAGCCGCTTCTTTTTTCTCAATAGTCATTTAAATATCCAGCTGGTTTATCTTTACACCGTTTTGTGCATCTGGACAACTTCATTCTAGTTCCCGGCGCACTAGTGCGCTGTCCCAGAAGTTCTTTTGAGGAATTCAAAAAAAAACTTTCTCGAAAACTTCACCCGGGTTATATTCATTCAACAATTTTTACCTTCAAATCAGGACCAAAATGAAAAAAATTATCTTTTTTCTTTTCCTGGCACTTCTCAGCTGGGGATCGGTACAAGCTCAACTGCGCCTTAACGGATACGCCAGCTATCTTTTTGACGACAGCTTCGACAACCGCTACACTAGTACGAGCTATCTTACCGGCAGGATAAATGGAGGCTTTCAGTGGGGCGTTGGACTGACTTATATGCTCCAACAAGACTATGGCCTGGAGCTTATGTATTACCGGCAGGATACGGACGGGCCGGTTAACTATTACCGCAACGGGCCAGTCTCGGATGTGCTTGATGTGGGGATCAACTACATCATGCTGGGGGGGGTGCGCTATCTTCAGGTGCATCCGGTTTTTGAACCTTACGGCGGGTTGATGGCAGGCATGGTGATTTACAGTAATAAAAACCCTGAAATTAATGAGCCCGGCAGCATCACTAAGTTCGCCTGGGGGCTGAGGCTGGGCAGCAATATCTGGCTGTCAGAGCAGATAGGGCTTAAGGTGCAAACGCATCTGTTCAGCGCGGTACAGGGCATTGGCGGGAGCTTCTATCTCGGCACCGGAGGTAGCGGGGCGGGAATAAACGCTTATTCCACTTTGTTCCAGTTCGGCCTGGGTGGCGGGCTGACGATTAAACTGGGGGAACAGTAACTGAGATGAAGAATATTTTTAATTCAATTACTGACCTTTGACCAGCCGGCTGGGTTCAGATTTTTTGTGTAGCAAAAAACGGCTTTTTCGGAGCGTATTTAAGCCTGACCGGTCACCCCCCTCCGCCTTCAAAAAGGGAAGTCAGCATGAGCTGAAAGGTGGATGTCCGGGCGGAAAGTCCGGTATCCGCTTTAAAAACCTCACTTAGTCCAAGGCTGTAGCGCAGCCTATGTCCAGCTGCTTATTCTTTTCCTCGTTCAGTATGAGCTTGTAGCCAGCCTCCAGAGGGATGCCGAAATCGAATCCCTGAAAACTATCCTTCAGGTCTTGCTTCACCTCATTGTCGGCGAAACCCTCGGTTAGTTCAATCGGCGTTTCTATGTTTGTGGCGCCTTTGGTAGAGAAAGGCTTGAATTCCGTTACCAGTGACCAGCGATCGCTCAATTTCAGATGAGCGCCCACCCCGTAATTGATACCCAGGATGGTCTCGCCGTCTTCGTAGCCGTTGAGGCTGGAAAAATTAAGGCTGGCGTCAATGCTAAAGTGAAATTGCTCCGAGGCTGCTTTATCGCCGAAAATCAATACCAGCTGCATTTCGGCGTATTTCCGGGTCATGGGGATTCCTCCGGGGCCGGATTTCACCTTTATTTAACACTACGGGGCGAACTGATGTATCCACTTATTGTTTATTCATCGTATCTTTGTTTAAACCTTGATTAGCAGGGCCTTGCATATTAGACAAAGGTGTTGCGCCCAACCTGGTCAAGGCAATATAATAAGGCCTCTTCGCAGGCCGGCAAAATATTGGATTAGTAGAAAAACAGCCGATGAATATAAATAACTTCCCCCTAATTGCAATGATGTTCGTAATCGCCTCTTTGCTGACGGTTTCCGCTTCAGCCGGCGTCCGTGATGACGCGAAGAGTATTTTCGATGTGATGAGCTATCAGGAAGTGTTGGACATTACGATCGAGATCGACCTGGATTCCGTCCGGGCTAACCGCAGAAACGCCCGGGAATTTGAAACTATACTCAGTTTCCAGGACGAAACGGGAGCCTGGCAGGCCTGGCCGATTGATCTGTCGCTGCGTGGCCGTTTCCGCCGGTCAAAATGTGACGTGCCTCCACTGAAAGTGGATATGAAAAAATCACTCCTGAAAGAGCGGGGCCTGGCGCCTTTCGACGATTTCGACCTGGTAACCCAATGCGTGGTGGATAAGGAACTGGCTAAGGAATTGCTGTTAAAGGAATACCTGGCCTACAGGCTTTTCAACGAGCTTTCACCTTACAGTTACCGCGTTCAAATGGTGCGGGTTACGTATCGCAATCCTGCCACGGGTATGGAAGAACGACAGTGGGGAATTATCATTGAAGATACTGCTCAGTTGGAGGCCCGTATCGGTGCGGAAAAAATTGACTCCCTGGGACTGGAAGCCGCTGCCCTGCACCAGGAACAACTAAAACGGGTAGCTGTATTTCAGAATATGATCGGCAATGCCGACTGGAGTATCCCTACTAGCAGAAACATTAAGTTTTTCCGCAAAGGAGATCAACTGATTCCCATTCCTTACGACTTTGATTTTTCCGGGCTGGTCGATGCGCCCTACGCACGGGCTCTGACCAATAACGAAAGTATATTGCGTTTTATAAAACCGGATCTTTTCTTTGGTGAGTTGTCGCTGGATTTAGACTTCAAGCCTACGATTGAGTATTTTGAATCCAAGCGTTCAGACTTGTTGTCCCGGGTGCGCAAGCTAAAGCCCTTGCCGTCCAGCACGCGCCGCGAGCTGAAAAAGTACCTCAAAACGTTTTTTGAAAATTATGCTGCCGTGTACGGCGGAGACCAGGCCGGCATTTAAAAGATAGGGATGGGTAACCATCCCCCAAATACTTCTTATTGAGAGAAGGAAGAAATTCAACCTTCCAATCCCTCAATTCTTTCGTTATGAATATACAACTGAAGACGAAGGTAAAGGGCCATTACAAAGACATCATGGCCCGCTTCGACCGCGATTTGTTCGAAGCCCTGGCGCCCGGCTTTCCGCCTATGGAGATTGTGGAGTTCTCCGGTTCCCGGAAAGGTGATAAGGTGCACATCCGCTTCGGCGCGCCGGTCAATGCGGAATGGGTGAGCCTGATCACCGAGCACGGCGTCGATGAGTCGGAAGCTTACTTCGTCGATGAAGGGATGAAGTTGCCCCCTCCGCTCTCCTACTGGAAACACCGGCACATCGTTCGAAAAATCACCGAAGACACTTCCTGCATCATTGATGATATCACTTTCAGAGGCCCCAACCGCCTGCTAACCTGGTTGATATATCCCGGTATTCTGCTGGGCTTTTATCCGAGGAAAAAGATTTACCGGGCGTATTTTGGGAAGGGAGAGTGAAAGCGTTTGGCTAAGCCAATCGCTCTACCCCTGTTCTCCCTTAGCGATATATCCCAGCTGGTTCGTCAACATCCAGGTCCCGCCGGTTTGGAGAGCGGGTTTGTTCCGGTGGCTGTGTCCGTAGATCCGGCAATCGGAAGCTGACAGGAGTGTCCCATTGAAGCGGATGTTTCTTCAGCCAGCTTCGGTTGGCGGCGAATTCCAGGTGGAGGTCGGAGCAGTATTGAATGGTCATGTTGGAATTCAGCTGACAACCTCAGCTGCTACCCCAGCTCCAGATACTTCGTCAGCAGCTCTTTACCCTGCATGATCGCCTCCCGGCCGCTCGACTCTATTCCGTACCAGCCGCGGTAGCCCGATTCCCGGCACATGTTGATCATTTTAGCCGTCAGTTCTTCGGTGGGCTGGTTGCGATAGGACAGGCCGCCGGTCCAGGGCAGCATCTTTTCCAGGAAAGTTACATTATCGAACTCGTCGGAAGGAGCGCGCCAGTCGGGGTAGGCGCCGAAGTAGAGGTTATCCACCGCCTTGAACAGCTCCACCATCCAATCGGGGTCGTTCGACAGGCCGCCGTGGTTTTCGATGTACACGCTGATCTTGGCTTCCATGGCGTGCTCCAGCAGCATATTGTACGATTCGGCGGCCCATTTCAACGCCTCTTCTGGGTCAGCGCCCTGCGGTCCCCGGCAGTTGGTGCGGATGGCGTGGCAGCCAAGATACTGGGCGATATCGATCCACTTGCGGTGATTCGTGACGAACTGCTTGCGCAATTCCGCCGTCGGTTCGGCGCCGTCGCCCTCGGCATCAACCATGATCAATACCATGGTGACGCCGTGATCATCGGCCCTTTGCTTCAACTCGTTCAGATAACGGGCCGTCGGCACCTCGAAAAGGGTGTTAACAAATTCGATGCCGTTGAGCCCGAAGTCCTCGCGGGCAATGCGCGGAAAGTCGAGGTTTTTCCACTTGCCTTGTCTGATCTCATCTACCAGGGCCCACTGGGCCAGGGAAATATCGTCGTGTGTCATGTGCGGTGTGCCACCCATAGCTTGCGTTTTGTTGAACCATGCGGGCGCGACAAGTCCGGCCGCTCCCAGCATTAAAGATTTTTCAAGAAAGCTTCTTCTGGATTGTGTGTGTTTCTTTTTCATGAGAGATGGTTGATTGATGTTTTGGTTGAAAATAAGAAATTGTGGTGGATTTTTCAGACATTGAATCCCAGAAGAAGTCCATAGTCGATGGTCGACAACTGCGGCAAATTCACGGTTAGTTAGAATCCGTGTTATCCAGCATCCAGTCAAACCTCCCATCCCTCCCGGTACTCCCGCGTCAGAAACCGGTTGGCCTCCTCGTCATTGGTGATGCGCATCGTTTCCGAGTAGTAGTGTACCTCCTTACCTGCGCGCAGCGCTACGGCAGCCAGGTTGATGGTTTCGGTAACCGGGCCGGCGTAGCGGAAGCTGCCGGGCGATTGCTCGTTGTTCCGGATGGCTTCCACCCAGTCTATGCTCTCGCTTTCAGTTTCCTCAGGCAGTTCCTTGATTCCGCCGTAGGCTTTCATCCTGGCGGCGGGGATAATCTCCGGGTCTTCGCCGCGGAAGCCGGCGAGGATCTTACCCCGGTCGCCGACGAAGAGCATGCCTTCGTTGGGGGTGTCCCGGTTGTCGGCCTCCAGTTCCGGTGGGGCGAAGGGTTTCATACCGCCGTCGTACCAGTACAGGTCGAAGGGAGGCAGGGTAGCCTGCTTCGGGAAGCGCAGGCGGATGGTGCAGGAATGTGGAAAAGCGACGTTGTTGTCTTCCCAGCGCGGAACATTATTGACCACGGTGCGGGTAGTCGTTCCATAGGCCTTGGCGCTCACCGGCGGCGTGTCGATGCCGAAGCTGCGAAACAGCGGGAAAAGGCTATAGTGCCCCATATCGGCAACGCTGCCGCCGCCGAAGTCGTACCAGCCGCGGAATACATTGTGGGTGTAATTCGGGTGATAAGGCAGATGCGGTACCGGGCCAAGCCACAGGTCCCAGTTAAAGCCCTTGGGAACGGCCGGCGTTTCGGTAGGGCGCGAGGTCCATTGCGGCCAGACGGGGCGGTACGACCAGTTGTGGATTTCTTTTAGCTTGCCGATGACGCCGTCCTTGATCCAGCTCAGGATCAGGTCGTAGGCCGGCCGTTTGCGCCAGGCCAGCAGGTGAGTGACGACGTCCGTCTGCTTCGCCATTTCAATAACGGCTCTTCCCTCCGTCATCCGGTTCGCAATGGGTTTGTGCGTGACTACGTGCTTGCCCTTTTTCATAGCGGCGATGGCGATAGGGGCGTGCAGGTGATCGGGCGTCATGATTTTGACCACATCAATGCCGTCTTCTTTGTCCAGTAGCTCCCGGAAGTCTTCGTAGGCGGCGCAGCCTTTGTACTTGCCGGAATCCATATTTTTTGCGTAGTATTTTTCCACGTAGTCCTTTCCCATATCCAGTCCGCCCGGAATGCCCTGCAGGTTGGCGCCCCAGTCCGGATCATTAAGTGTGCGGCGAATATTGTCCCGAAGCCCGTTAGGCGACCAGTCGATGTAGCCCGTGGCGTACTTGTTGGGATCACAGACGGCGACGACCTGCAGGTGGGGGTTTCCCAGCATTGCCCCCATTTCGCGCAGCCCCTGCGTACCGCAGCCGATATTGGCCACGGCTATTTTATCGGAGGGCGGAATGTAGCCCGGGCCGCCGAGCACGTGCCGGGGAACGATGGTAAAGGCAGCAGCGGCGCCGGCGACGCCGATGAATTCGCGGCGGGAGAGGTCTTTTTTAGTTGGCATGAGCAGGTGGTTTTTAACAAAGTCCCAATCGCCTGTCAACGGGAAGCGCAGATTGTCTATTGGATAGTGCTCCGCGATATAGTGGGCCGGCGCAGGACTAAATTCTGCGAAAAAATCAAAAAATAAATCACGGGATTCCTCCTGTAGTTTTAGATTGTATTCTTTTCTAAATGTAGGAAAATTGCTGATGTATTCCCAGAGACAATGATTTTTCGCACTCCGGTTGGTCTTCTTCAGGAGTAGTCACCCAACGGGCAGGGGGCGTAGAGATCATAAATAGTACTCACTCCGAATCTGATAAAGTGGAGATCCAGCGTCGAGGGATCGTAGACCAGAGCATGCACGCGATACTGACCGGCGGAGACTATCGGAAAAGATCCCGGATGGTGACTGATGAGCTCGATGGTGCGCGATGATCCGCGCGACAACAGGTACAACTGGGCAAATCCAGTCGGTATTACGGGCCGGTAGGGAATTACGCCTTCCGTTTCCAGTTGAGCGATACCGCTTTGAGGCTGAAAGCAGGGAACCCGGATAGGCTTTCGTTTCCCGGAGAAGGAGCAGGGGCAATCCGATACCTGGCTGACGTCGAAGTAGGCGCCGTCGGCAAGGTCAGCGCAGATGCTGACCTGAAATCGCTCCAGATAGTCGACGAGGTCGACGATTGTTGTCTCGCCAAACAAGATAAAATCTAGGTCAAAGGTCTCCGGTGCGAAGAGGAAACGGTGAATCCGGTAAGTGTCGGGTTCCGTTACTGTGAAATGGCTGTAAAAGGGATTGCCGGCCTGCAGTCCGGTAATGACCTGCTCTTCCCCCTTACTCAGCAAGTAAACGTATTCCATTCCCTCCAATTGGTTGCCACGGTTTTCCACAAAGGCGTCCAGCTGCGCCTCCCCTTCATAAAAGCAAAAACCGGGTACGGCGACCATCTCACCGGCATCAACCGGGCAGATGCGGCAGCCGGCGACAGAAAAATAGGCGCCTTCTTCATCCAGGGCAGTGCATGGCGGGGTATTGCTGCTGTTCAATTGCTCGGCCAGGCCGGGGATCGTGGTTTCTTTCAACCGGATCAGTTCGGTATCGATGGGGTCAAATGTAGCCGGATCGTACACCAGTGCATGGATGCGGTAACTTCCTCCGATCAACACCTGAAAGAGGGGGGCTGCGCTAACAGCCTCGATGAACTGTCGCTCAGTCCGGGCCAACAGATAAACGACCTGATAGCCCGCCGGTATGGTTGGTGCTTCCAGCGCTTCGGCCTGGAGCTCCGCCACCCCGGAAGCGGGATCGATGCAGGTTTCGGCTACGGGGCGCCAGGAGCCCGGATCCGCCGGGCAATCCGGAGATCCCTGGCTCAATCCTGTTGCAGGTGTTGCAATGGCAACCAGAACGATCAAAAGAAAAAACAGGCGCTTACTGCGCAGCAGATACAGGTAAATGGGGTTCATAAGTATTTTGGTTTTCTGACATGAAAATTCTTCCACACCGCTGAAGGGGTCAAATTGCTTATAACCTGTGATTTATTTTCCGCTCTGTAAATGATTTTACTCAGTAGAATAGGTGAGGAAAATCATGCTGGTGCACTGCACCAATAATAATCCGGGTTAAGGGCAGTCCGGGATGAAATCGATCGTTCACGCTATTGAAGGCTGCTGACCGGGCCGGCTAATTCAGCTGATTTTGTGTTTGGGCAAATCACGCACCTGCTCACAGCATACCTGCTCCATCACTTGTAGGAATTGCTTCTTTAAAAGAGAAATAGTGTGGTGACCGCCCGTTTTGCCCAGCGCCGCTACGCCGTACATGAATGAGCGGCCGAGGAAGGTGAACTCCGCCCCGCTCGCCAGGGAGTTGGCGATGTCCGGCCCGGTGCGTATGCCGCTGTCCATCATGATTTTGATCTGGCCCTTGTATTTTTCAGCAATCCGGGAGAGCGGCCGGATCGTGGATTCGCCCACATCCAGCTGACGCCCACCGTGGTTGGAAACGATAATACCGTCGATGCCGAGGCGGACGGCTTTTTCGGTGTCTTCCTCCGTAGCGACGCCTTTCAGCACCAGCTTTCCTTGCCATTGATCCCGGATGACTTTGATCTTTTCTTCGTTGAGCCGTCCGGTGAAGGTTTTGTTCATGAACAGCCCCAAATGCTGCAAATTCATGCCCTTGGGCATATAGGGCTTGAGTGTTTTGAACTCCGGCTGTCCGGCGATCAGGGTTTGAAGGGCCCAGTTGGGGCTACTCATGATTTGCAGGATGTTCTGTAGCGTCATGCGGGGCGGGATGGCCAGGCCGTTTCTGATCTCCTTGGCGCGGTAGCCGAAGGTAGGCACATCGCTCAAAATGACAAGAACGGGCAGCCCGGCATCCGAGCAGCGCTTGAGGAGGTCGTCGCGCAGCCGGTCTTCCGTAGGGTGGTAAAGTTGAAACCAGGCATTGCCTTCGGTGATTTCCGCAATGGTTTCAATACTGGCTGTGCCCACCGTACTTAAAATGTAAGGGATATTGTGGTCAAAAGCGGCTTTCGCCAAAATTTCCGACGCCCGCGGCCACATCAGGCCTTGCAGCCCGATAGGCGCAATACCGAAGGGCGCGCTGTAGGTTTTCCCGAACAACTCCACTTCCGTGGAAATGCCGTCGTAATCCCGAAGGTAATAGGGTTTGAGTTGTACCTCCCGGATTTCCGCCGTGTTTCGCTTTAAATTCACCTCCGAATTGCAGCCGCCGTCGAGGTACTCGAAGGCAAAACGGGGTATCCGGCGCCTTGCTTTTTCGCGGAGAAAATCGATATCGGGGTATTTTGGATTGATGTTTATCTCAGCCATGGTTACAGCAGTGGTTCGCTTTAATGTTAATGAAAAATAAGATTTCCGGCACGACGACCAAAATCAAAGACGCTAATCTTTGGGCTTTTCCACTACTGGGGGAATAGATGGCACATTATTAGACAATTCCTACCCCTCTGAAAATCAGGCCGAAGTGGTTCGTTCCTAAGACTTGGCATCATTTTTGAACACTGATAGGTAATTCAGTCTATCCCTCCTGTTGAAGTTCATTATTCAAACAACACGGAATCATCTGCCCCGGGCAGTGGGTACACCTCTGTCCGGCAAGGAGATCGTTTGCTCAAACTCAACCATTATGAAAAAGCTGTACCTCAACATCGTTTGGCCGGTAATACTCATCGGCTTGTTTTTTCCTTTTTCGGAAGGACCATCACTTTTGCACGGATGGTTTGGTGAAAAAACATCGAACCGACAGCCCCTTCCTCCGGTGTCTGTGGAACCCAGCCGGCCTGGCCTAAATGCCGGCAGTGAATCCGTTTGCGCAGAGCTGATCACAGAGCCCGGTAGTCTGCAAGGGGTATTGCAATTACCAGCCTTTGATCCAGCCAAGGGGAAACTCACCGGGGTGCGAATCACGACGGAAAGTACCTTGTCGGCTGATATCTATCGCAGCCGGATGGATTATTCTGGCTTTCACGCCCTCTTCACTGCCGGTCTGAAATGTTCCTTCCCCGGCGAACTGCAGTTTCAGCAGGAGGCCAGGCTCAACTATCAGGCATCGATAAGCAATGAGCAATTGATGCAAAAAGGAATATCCGTCCGGGCGGATGAAACCCATACGGAGCATAGAGAAGTGACGGAATCACTGGAAAGTTTTCACGGCGTCGGCAATCTGGATATTCCGGTTGAAGTAACGGACCTCATCGATCACAAGGCGGAAAACTTCACCTACCACACCCAACTAAAGGCGAAGGTGTGCATCGATTATGTCTACGAAGCCAACTAATCCAAAATTTTATCGCCCCACGCGAATTAGGGTATTAAAAACCAAATTCTTATGAGTCCCATGATTCAATCAAAGAGATTTTTATTCGCCACTCTGATGCTTGCAGCACTATCCTTTCCGGTAAGCCTTCCGGGACAAGATCAGCCGGCAGCCTGCGAGCTGGACAGCTGTGAGGTCGTCCTGATGGATGTCGAATCGGGAACCGACTGGACCACCAATTGTGATATTGTCACTATTCCCGGTCCCGCTCCCGGTGAGCCCGATATGCGCCAGATCTGCGATCCGACCTTCCTGATCATCCGTGATCCGACCTGCGGCCCGCCCGGCACAGAGAGTAATTTTACGGAGCTGACGGAGGAGGAATACTGCTTTGAGGGGAAGCTGCCCTGCAACGTGGTAGGTTTCCGGAGTTTCTGTATGGAAGCGACTTTATCTGGCGACTATAAAATCAGCAACGTGGGCGCTAGTGCCGGGGATCTTATTTTTAACCTGGCCGGCTGCACAAAAATTTACCGGCAGGATGATATTTTCAACCCACTTTGTGCGCTCGAGGAAGGTGGGGAGCGCATCGGGCTGACGCTGCCCGCCCCCAGCGAAGAGGAGCCGATGCCTTCGATAAAAGGAAAATTTGATCCGCTTTCCGTTCGCTGCTCGCTGGAAGGCGCCGAGGCAGCCGCTCTTTTTGCCGATGTGTGCGAAGATCCGGCTAACTTTTGCTTCGATGCTTTCTCCGACGGCTTCATCGAAGTAACCCTTTCCACCGGTAACCTGATCGCCGAAACTATCCTGAGAGGAAGCTCCAAGATATGCGCCAGCTACGCCACCTTCGATTTTGAAGTACTGAGCGAGCTGGTTGAGCCCAATTGCAGCACCTGCAACGATATTGCTTCCCCCAACGGCGTAGTGCCCGTATCTTTTACGCTCCCCGATGATGGCAACGATGCCGTGCCGGCCGAATATGAGGATCCAGCCAATTACCGGATCGTCATCGATGACCGGAATGACGGCGACAACCAGTGGGATCAAACCATCGTACCTGACGGCAGCGGAACTTTCGAATTTACAGGACTCGCCGACGGCGACTATGCCGTTGCGATCATCTACGTTCCCCTGGCGGGAGACAGCCAGCCTGGTGACCCGGAAGCTTGCGGCTTTTGCGTAAGCAACGCTACCGTCGGACTCATTGCAGAACCCCTGGTGGACGCCGTTATCACCGACGATTGTGTTCCGGGGAATAGCGGCAATGGTCCTCCGGTAGCTGGCAACGGCGCCATAGACCTCACTGTATCGGGTGGCGACAATATCGGCTTTCTTTGGGATAACGGCGCTACCACTCCCGGCATCGAAAACCTCGAAGCAGGACAGTATTGCGTCACCATCACCTACGGACCGCCTGCCTCCGGGCAGGACCCCAGCGGCCGCTGCTCCGTATGCCTCTGCTTTGAGGTCAAGACTTTTAACCTAACCTGTGAAATTACGGGAGATCCTGTGGTGTGTGGGGAAGCGTCCACTACGCTGACTGCCGTTCCGGATGGAGGTAGTGGGAATTACAGCTATAGCTGGAATACAGGACAAACTACCGAGTCAATCACTGTGAGCCCCGATATGTCTACTCGCTATGAGGTGACGGTAACGGATGAAGCATTCAACGGCGACTGCTTTTCCGTCTGTTCCAAAGAAGTACAGGTCTTTAACCCGGCTTGTACCATCGTCGGTGACCTGGAAGTATGGCTCGGTGCTCCCGCTACCCTAACTGCTCAGGTTCCCAATGAGAACGGCAATTTCGAATACCTGTGGAGTACCGGTGCCAGGACACCCAGCATTACGGTCTATCCCACAGAAACGACAACTTACAGCGTTATCGTCACCGAGCTGGACGACGAAGGCAACCCCGGCTGTTCCTTCGAGTGCAGCGAGACAGTATGGGTGACAGAACCTTCCTGTGTCATTGAAGGCGATGAACTGCTCTGCAAAGGGGAATCTGCTGTCCTGACAGCAATTGCCCCGTCCAAGGATAGGAATTATCAGTTTAAATGGAGCACCGGTTCGGACCAACCCTCCATAACGGTTTTCCCTGCTGAAGTATTGACGACTTACACGGTAACGATAACGGATGTTTCCGAGGACGGAACACCCCTTTATTCCTTCGTCTGCGAGCATCAAATTGAGGTCATCGACCCCACCTGTATCATTACGGGCGACGACAGTCTTTGTCCGTGGAAATCGACGCTGCTTACAGCGCAGGTCAGTGGCGGTACCGGTAACTATAGTTATCAGTGGAGCAACGGCGAAAAGGGAGAATCCATCAATGTAATGCCGATGACGACCACCACTTACGAGGTGACGGTAACGGACATCGGCGCCGGGTGTACCTTTACCTGTGATATTACTGTTGAGGTCAGCGATTTGAGCTGTGTCATCAGCGGTGATGGTCGCATTTGCGAGGGAGAACCGGCCGTGCTCACCGTCGAAGCCGAGGGCGGGTCAGGCACTTATCGCTATCACTGGAACACCGGCGAAACCAGCCCATCCATTACGGTAAGCCCGCAGGTGGATAAACGCTATCGCGTCACGGTTACCGATCTGGATGACGCCGGTGATCCCGTCTGCTACAGCGTCTGCACCTATGAGCTCGCTGTTTCCAACCTCGCCTGTTCCATCGTCCATCAGCTGGATGCAGTCTGCGAAGAAAAAGGCGCTTTCAGCTTTATTGTTCAGGGCGGTTTCCCTCCTTATATTTACGAGGTGATCACGCCGGATACGACTATAGCCAGCGGGACGGTGGCTCAAAACGGCGAACTGGTCTCCGTTGAGAATCTGATGCCCGGCGAATATACTGTTCAGATAGAAGACGGGGAAGGTTGCACCACGACTTGCCGTACTGACATCGCAACAATTCCTGATCTCGGTGAACTTACCGGTTGCCTGGCCTGCAACGATAAGGTCAACATCACGCTCAACCAGGATTGTGCTGTTCCCGTGACGCTTGACATGCTTGCCGAAGGCGATATCGGAGCATGCGGCGAGGAGGAATCACTGCGCCGGATCCTGGAAGTGATCGTCTATGACGGAAAATATCCCACTATCGGAGGAGCGCCACGGCCCGATAACATCCTGGATCAGTGTGGCGTGTTCACTTACGAAATAAAACTGAAAAAGGGGTACGAAGACTGTTTCTCCTGGACCAAGTGCTGGGGACAGGTCAACGCCGAAGATAAATCGGCAACCGTTGCAATTAAACCGGAGAAGGTGCGGGGTATTTACAAATACGAGGAGCATTACGGGGAAACGCGATTTACGCCGTACGATTGTACTTCCGAGGATTTTGAGCTATGCTTTGAAGACTCCCTCGAAGACCTGTACGTCGACTGCGGTGCTTTTGAATTCAATTATTTGATTTGTGAAGACCTGGACAGCATCTACCAGAATCCCCGCTCGTACAACGATCCGGCCTACCCCTACTTTGTCGGTTATCCGCTGGTTCAGGATGACTGTTGCGGAACCATGGAACTAATCAAGGTAGAGGACGACCTGGAGCAGGTGCCCTGTGAGGATCGTTACGGCCAGATTACCACTACGATCCGGCGGACTTTTATCTTCCAGAACAGCGAGGGTTTTAAAACAACCGCCGTACAGGAAATTTACTTCTACCGGCCGAAGATATTTTTACCCGATTGCAAACTCCACGTGGATATCTGTGCTTTCGAGTCGGCAGGAGGGAAGGATGAACTGCTCGGCCCGGAAAATCTTTCCAATTTGATCAGAGAAGGGGAAGATCCTCTGCCGTACTACTTCAATGGTATCTGTGAAAAAAATTACCTGACGGGACATTCCTGTGACCTGGCGCTGAGTTATGAGGATCAGGAATTCCCGGCGGACTGTGGAAAGAAGATCATCCGTACCTGGACTGTCCTCGACTGGTGCTGGGAGAAAAGCGAAGGCCGCAGCCGCTACGCATTACCGGAAGGCAGCGATTGTTACGGAACGCTTTTCCCTCCGGCAAGGGAGGAATATACCCATGCCGCAAAACAGACCGTCACATTCGAACAGCACATCATCATGGAAACGACCGGAGAGATGAGCATCGAAGGGAATGATCTTCAGGTCAGCACCGGCCCCTTCCAGTGCACGGCGGTCATCGCGCCGCCACCCCCTCAGGTCGATGATTGTATTGCTGTCGACTTTGAATTTGAGCTGTGGGGCTACGTCACGGATCCCAAAAGCGGAACGAAGACCTACGAACGCATTGGCTATTCCAATGACGGAGTGCTTGCCGATGTACCACCAGGGGTCTATGATCTTTTCTACCAGCTATCGGACGAGTGTGGTCGCACCTACAGCGGCGTTCAAAAGAACGGCGAGGGCGAGTGGGTTTACGACCGCGAAGGTGCTTGTGTGCTTACGGTGAGCGACGACACGGGGCCGGTGGCCGTTTGTAATGATGAACTTAATATTTCTATCGGCGGTCCCGGTACAACTAACGGCGGCCTGGCTCGCCTGCAGGCGGCAGAGGCGGACGAGGGCAGCTGGGACAACTGCGGGCCGGTGGAACTGCAGGTTCGCCGCGCTATCGACCGGGGCTGCCTGGCGAACTACGCTGAAATGGTACACCACCTGAGCTGGCCATCGGATTACCTGGCCCGTTTTGAAAAGGGAATTATCGTCTATCTGGCTGTAAAGGATGTTCCCGGGCTGGATATCCGGCGCAACGATCCACTCATCGCACAGGAACCCGGCGGTCATTTCTACAGTTGGTGGGCCGATGCGGCTTTCTTCACCTGCTGTGATGTCTCAACTGATGCTACGGATAAAGTAGCCGTTGAACTGCGCACTACCGATACGGCGGGCAATATCAACATTTGCTGGCTGAATACACTAGTCGAAGATAAGTTGCCGCCCGGCTGCGAAGTGCAAAATAAGGCCATCCTGTGTACCGGGTTGGATTTCGACCCAATGGACGCCGTACAGGTAGCCGGTCGCTTCGGAGCTCCGGAGGAGATCGTTGAAATCCGCGACAACTGCGGTGCGTCAATCAGCGAAGAAGTGATCTGGACGCCCGGCAACTGCGGTACCGGCCTGATTGAGCGCGCGTTCACCGTAACCGACGCCTCCGGTCGATCTGCCCTATGTACGCAGGAAATTGAGGTGCTGGAAGTCAACGACTACGAGATCGTATTTCCAGGCGACGAGGCCAGCGCTGCTTGCGGAGTTGAGCCCGAACGGGATATCTCTACGCAGAGCTTTGCCTGCGATCTGCTGGCGGTAAATAAGGATACCACAAGGTATGAGGCTTTGGGCGGTGAATGCTTCCAACTGCTGATTACCTACCGTGTTATCAACTGGTGCGAATACGACGGGGAAAGCACCGAGGCAATCGAAGTGCCGCGTGACTGGGACAGCGATGAGGACTTCACAGAAGATCAGCTCGTTCGCGTATTTCCAGGTGGTGACCTCTTGCCCGATGAGCCCGGTGAGCAGGTGGTGACCTGGACACAGCCCGACGGTGACATCCACTGGCTCGATGCCGGTGAATATACCGCCCTCACCCCCGGCTTCTGGCAGTACAGCCAGCTGCTCAGGGTTTATGATAACGCAGCCCCGGAAGTGGAAGTAGCTACCGAATCGCTGAGCTTCTGCGCCTATGGTTCCCCCGATGAAAACTGTGACGGCAATATCGATATCGCTTTCAATCTTCAGGAAGAATGTACGCCGGATGATACCGAAGTGCGCAGCCTGAAACTGGATGTCTTCAATGAAGGTAACCCCAGGGAGCTGGCTGCGGAACTGGGCTATACCCTGACGCAAAATGACGATGGCGACTACCGGATTACCGGTAAGTTGCCCGTAGGCGACCACACCTTTGTCCTTAATGTGACCGACGGTTGCGGCAATCTCAGGGGGAAGCGCATTCCATTCGAGGTGGTGGATTGCAAAAGCCCGGCTCCCATCTGTATCCAAACGCTAAGTGTGGACCTGATGCCGGTAGATACCGACGGCGACGGAGCGGTGGATGGAGGGATGAATACCGTTAGGGCCAATGATTTTATCGCCGCCCCAATTGACGACTGCTCGCCCTTCGATACTCCTGAAAAAGTGAAGTACTTCGTTTTCAAAGATAAGGATCTCGATGACGGGGCAGTCTCTATCACCCTCGACTCCCTGACCCAGGAACATACTTCCGCGATCTTTACCTGTGAAGAGGAAGGCACGGAGCTGGTTTACGTAGTGGCTTTGGATAGAGCCGGAAATTTCGACTACTGCACTGTCATGGCGGTCGTACAGCCCGGCATATCGCCGAGCCCCTGCGGATCATCCGGAGGAAACGGAACGATCTCCGGGATAATCAGTGATGAGAGCGCCGGCGCAGTTGCCGGGGTCAGCGTGCAGCTGAGTGGCCGGACTTCCATGGTTTACACGACCGAGAACAGCGGAAACTACCAATTCAGCGACTTGGTCAGTGGTTACGATTACTCGGTAAGTCCGATAAAGGACGATGATCACCTGAACGGGGTATCGACTTTTGATCTCATCCTCATCAGCAAGCATATCCTGGGTGTTAAGCTACTCGACAGTCCTTACAAAATGATTGCTGCTGATGTGAATAATTCCCAGTCGATCACCACGCTCGACCTGATTCAGCTGCGCAAGCTTATCCTGAGTGTCAAAAAGCAATTTTCGAACAATACGAGTTGGCGCTTCGTCGATGCGGATTATGGTTTCCCGGATCCCCTTGATCCGTGGGCGGAAGTTTTTCCTGAGATAAAAAATGTCAACAACTTGCCGGGATCGATGAACGCTGATTTTACGGCCGTGAAAATCGGTGATGTAAACGGCTCTGCCGTCAGCAACTCCCTGCAGCGCGTCGACGAACGCAGCAGCACCCGGACTTTCGAACTGTCGGCCTCTACCGGCGGGGTAATGGATGGCCAGCACCTCATGAAGCGCGGAAATGAGTACAGGATTGACTTCACGGCTGCCGATATCGCTGAGGTCGAAGGCTTACAGTTTACGCTGAACTTCGATAGAGGTGCCGTAGAGCTGGTGGATATTCTCTACGGCCTTGCCCAGGAAGAAAACTTCGGCGTCTTTGCCTCCGAAGGCATGATCACGACGTCCTGGAATGCCGGCGGCAATTCCGACTTCCGCATTCCGGCTTCCGACTTGCCCTTATTCAGCCTGGTGCTCCGCGCTAAGTCGGATACTCACCTGGAAGAGGTGCTGGATATCAGCTCGCGCCTTACACAGGCAGAGGCTTACAGTACAGCGGGAGAGTTGATGGACGTAGCACTGCACTTCGGTCAGGAAGTCTTCACCAGCGCCGAAATCGAACTGTACCAGAACCAGCCGAATCCCTTCTATGGGCAGACCGTCATCGGTTTCAATTTACCGGAGTCGACCCAGGTAACATTGGCGGTGAGAGATGTAAACGGTCAGGTTGTTCAGGTAATTGCCGGCCATTATGAAGAAGGCTATAGCGAAGTGTCGCTAAATAATATTGACCTTCCCTCAGGCATTCTCTTTTATACCCTGAAAACGGAACAGCGGAGTCTTACCAGAAAAATGATTCATTTAGGATAAGTATTCCGGTAATCTTTTTTCGAATCTAACCACTTTCAGAGGCAGTCCTGTTAAGGGGCTGCCTCTTTTCACTTCAAAACGAAAGTGAAGAAGTGCAATAAAACAGTTGCTAAAAAACCTGATATTGAAAAAAAATTAATAGCTTTTGGCACCCAATCAGATTAAGTACGAAAATGAAAAAAGATATTTTCTACCCCCTGCTCTTACACGCCTTGCTTATCTTCCAACTGCCTCTATCGGCTCAGACGGATACCATCCAGTACGGAACGAACCTCGCCTCCGTTCTGGTAACGGGGCAGACGGAGGAATATATATTTGAAGGCAGCTGGGGGGATGAGGTGTCCATTAGGGCGGCCGGCGCCGGCTCCTCCTTTGTCAGCCGGCTGGAACTGATCGGACCGAACGGGGAAAAGCTTGTGGAGCGCAGCGGTCAGGCTCCTGGCGGATTAAGCCTGCAGGCGAGTTTGGAAAAGTTCGGCTTTTATCGGAGCCGAATAAGCATTTCCGGAGGAAGCGGCGAGGTTCCGTTTGGTCTCTCTCTTCAAAAAATCAATAACCCACTTTATCCTCCTACGCTTACCAACGGCGTTCAGCGCAGGGCCACTATCGAACAGACAGGGGAAAGACATTCCTATACTTTTTGCGGATTCCCGGGAGATCAGGTAAGCATCGAACTACGCAGTGTATCGGCCACATTGGAACCTGAAGTGGAAATATACAGTCCGGGGGGGACGCTGATAGTTCGCGAACAAGGAAAACAGCTTCGGGTCGATGTCTCTCCTGGAGAAGAAGGGCTCTATACGATTTTGGTGGCGGACGCGGGAGGCCGGGGCGGCGGTGATTACGAAATCAACCTGACGAGCACCGGTAGCTGCGTAGTGAAAGAGCTGATACAGGAATTGTGCGAGGGTCAAAGTTTCGTTTTTAACGGCCAGCTGTTTGATGAAAACAAGCCTTCGGGAATTACCCGCCTCCAGGATACTTTGTATAAAGTCCAGTTGGAATTTCATCCGCAGATCGTACTCAACCGAAATCCAACGCTCTGCCAGGATGGCTTCATCCTGATTAATGGCACCCGTTATGATAAAGAGAATACCAGCGGACAGGAAATTTTACAGAACCCATCCCCTTTTGGTTGCGACACTGTCCTTCAGGTAGATATCATTTTCAGTGATACGGTTGTCAACCTTCTGGACCAAACCCTCTGTGAAGGGGATTTTGTAACGGTTAACGGTACCAGATACGATCAATCCAGACGGGCCGGCACGGAAATTATCCCGGGAGGCGCTGTCGGCGGCTGTGATTCAGTTATTCAGGTACAACTGGCATTTAACCCGGCGGTTTCTGAGCGGTATACCCCGGTTTTGTGCTCTGGGGAGTCCGTCGCCATTAACGGATCGGTATATGACGCCTCGAATCCATCGGGTACGGAGTTGCTGGAGGGGGCGGCTGCTAACGGTTGTGATTCCATTGTAGAAGTACAGCTGGATTTTTATCCGGCGGCCCGTTCATTGCTGGCGCAAAAACTTTGTCCTGGTGAATCCATAGTTGTCAACGGGACAATCTACGATGCCTCGAACCCGAAGGGCACGGAGTTACTGGAGGGGGCTACGGTTAACGGCTGCGATTCGCTGGTGGAAGTACGGCTGGACTTTTATGCGCCGGCTACGGGGGTGTACGCCCCTACGCTGTGCGAAGGGGCGTCGGTGACGGTCAACGGGACGGTTTATGATGCCTCGAATCCGAAGGGCACGGCGTTGCTGGAGGGCGCCGCGGTCAACGGCTGCGATTCGCTGGTAGAAGTGCGGCTTGATTTTCATGCGCCGGCTACGGGGGTGTATGCCCCTACGCTGTGCGAAGGGGCGTCGGTGACGGTCAACGGGACAGTTTATGATGCCTCAAATCCGAAGGGCACGGCGTTGCTGGAAGGCGCCTCGGTCAACGGCTGTGATTCGCTGGTGGAGGTACGGCTTGACTTTTATGCGCCGGCTACAGGAGTGTATGCCCCTACGCTGTGCGAAGGGGCTTCGGTGACGGTCAACGGGACAGTTTATGATGCCTCAAATCCGAAGGGCACGGAGTTGCTGGAGGGCGCCGCGGTCAACAGCTGCGATTCGCTGGTAGAAGTGCGGCTTGACTTTTATGCGCCGGCTACAGGAGTGTATGCCCCTACGCTGTGCGAAGGGGCTTCGGTGACGGTCAACGGGACAGTTTATGATGCCTCGAATCCGAGGGGCACGGAGTTGCTGGAGGGCGCCTCGGTCAACGGCTGCGATTCTACGGTGCAGATCGAATTGGCTTTTCAAGACCCTGTTGCCGCAGCGATAAGCAGAACACTTTGCCCCAATGAATCGCTTAGCGTGAACGGAACAGTTTACGATATAGAAAACCCTTCGGGCACCGAGACTATTGAGGGCGCCGCGGCCAATGGTTGTGATTCGATCGTCGTAATCCAACTCGACTTTTTTCCGGCAGATCACAAAATTTACAGAACACTTTGCCCGGATGAGTTTATTACCGTCAACGGCACCATCTATGATCAGCGTAATCCTATGGGTATAGAGGTGATCGAGCAGGGAGGCGCCGGTGGCTGTGATTCTATCGTAGAGGTACGGCTGAAATTTTACCCGGAGGCCTCATCTGTTTTTGAGCAGACTCTCTGTCCGGGTGAATCTATAACGGTTAACGGAACGGTGTATGATGAGATAAAGCCAATCGGAACGGAATTTCTTTTTGGGGAAGCGGCCAACGGCTGCGATTCCACCATAGAGGTGCGGCTGGAGTTCTATCCGCCGGCCGCCTCACGCCTTGAGCAAATGCGCTGCTCAGGAGAGTCTTTTTCCTATAACGGCGTTGTGTACGATGCATCCAACTCCTCAGGTACAGAGGTGCTGCCGGGCGCTTCAGCCAACGGCTGCGATTCTATCGTACAGGTCGAACTCAGCTTTTGGGAGGAAGCTTCCTCTACTTTTAGTCAGAAGATTTGCCCGGGCGAATCGTTAACGGTCAACGGAACGGTGTATGATGAATCTAAGCTCATGGGCGAGGAACTCATCGAAGCAGGGGCGGCCAACGGCTGTGATTCCATCATTCTGGTTAACTTAACGATCGATCCAAACTGCCCGGAAATCGGTGATTTCTACATCCCTTCCGGTATCACCCCGAACGGGGACGGTAAAAACGACCGGTTCCAGATTCCGGCATTGTTTCAAAACTCGCCTGCTTTTAACAATAATGAATTGATCATCCGCAATGACTGGGGGCAGGATGTATATCAGGCGAGTCCCTATGGGAATGATTGGCGGGGAGTGAATCAGAATGGCGAACCCCTACCTGCCGGCACCTACTTTTACAGCTTTCGTTTCGGCAAGGGAGCGGTGAGGCAGGGGGAAGTGACTATTATCAGGTAAAGGAACCGTAATGACTATAATCACCATCTTGGGAGCACGGATATATTTATTTCAAAGGCCCGGTCTGTCTGGTTGTGAAACGGGATCAATGAATAATCAAAGCCTGTGCTCAGCTTAACCAGTGTCTGTTCACCGGGTCTTCCCAGATCCAGAAGGTGCAGCAGGTAAACGCCCAATTCTGCGTGCAAACGCCCACTGAGCGCGCCACCGCCGCCCACCCAGAATTTTTGTTCTTTTTGATAGCGGACATTGACATCCATATCCAGGGGAACCCCCTCGACGTAGCGGATCCAGCTAGAAAATTCTATGAAGCTCTGCGCGTCCAGGAACTTATACAACCCTGCCAGGGCGTAAAAGTGAGGCTGTCGGGTGTAGGGGAATTCGCGCTTGTCGGAAGTGAAGGTGAGGTCGAGCCCAATGAGCTGAGTGGCGGAAATACCGGCATAGACCAGCGCGGTTTTGTTATCGGGGCCTTCGATATTTTTATAAAAATAAAAACCAAGACCTACATCAGGGTGCCACTGGCTCTGATCGGTTTGCCCGAGAATGTCATCCGGGTCGAGTAAGTCAATTTCAGAGGCTTTGATTCTGAATTGCACCAGTCCGGCATTGATGCCTGCTGAGAAACCACCGAAATTGGGATGTTCCAGCCCAAACAGGCTGGCGATGCGTCCGTAGACTCCTGTAAAACTGGTAGGACCAACCTGATTATTGAGGAGGTAGGTGCCTACAATCGGTGCAAAAGCATTCTCCCCCACACCTATGTATTCTGCACGAGCGCTTTGCGTACTGCTCTTTCCGGCACTGCCGACCCACTGACTTCGATGGGTTATCCCGGCAGAGAGCCGGTAGGTTTCCCGGTACAGCAAAAAATCGCTGCTCACGGCGGCCGGGTTGAGGAGTCCCTGGTTTTCCCGATATAGCGAAAATAAAGGCAACTGCTGGGCTGTTGCCTGGCTGCTCAGCAGGCACAGAAAAAGAAGGGACAGCAAAAAAAGAATTGGCAAACGAGCCATAGTTTCATTTTATTACGATACTCACCAGCCAGAAATCTGATTTATTAGCTCTTTTGGAGGAAACAGAGGAATGAGACAACCCGGCGGCGATGATGCTGTTGGCTTCGATCTGTGTAATCCCGTAGGCGCGTTCGGCAAAAGGGCTTCCCCAGAAGAGGGGTTCTTCCCAGAGCGCTTCTCCGGCAGGGTTCAACAGATGAGCCCACATCTTCTCCCGGCGGGCGCCGTCAGCGTAGGAACTGCTGTAACCGGCCAGCACATAGCAGCCATCGGGTGTTTCCAGAATGGAGCACCCCACATCGATGCCTAAGCCACCGAAGATCTTTGGCTCTTCCCATAGAAGTTCTCCTTCCGGGTTCAAACGGACGACGAAGATGTCGTCCCGGGTGCGTTTGGTGTAAGCAGTTCCAATGATCACTAGCTGCCCTTCCCGGTCCATAATGATATCGAGCCCCCTGGCATCGGGTCTTTCATAAACTTGGTGTAACCGGTCCCTCGCTTCATCGAAATGTAAAACCAAGAGCTTGTTCTGTTTTCCCCTCGTTTCATAGCCGGTGAGGTAGATATCTCCGAGAGGCGATACAACGAGGGCCGAGCTGGTAGCGTGCCCGCCTCCGGCGTATACCGTTTCTTTCAGCACCCGCCCTTCAAGGTCGGTCTGGAGCAACCAGATTTTGCCGTCTTTTTCTCCGCTGAACAGGAGATTGCCTTGTGCATCCTTTGCGAGGTCGGAGAAAGCCTCGGAAGACCTGGCGGTGCCGAAAAACTTTTCTGCTGTTTTTTGGGTACCGTCCGTCAACAGGTACCAGGCATCCCGGGAGCCGGAGCCACTGGATTCGGTATAGCCAGCCAGGGCGTATTGTCCGGGCGCCAGCTGGATGACCTTCCGGGCGCCGTCTTGCTGAGCGCCGCCTACCACGAGGCGGTTGCTAAGGTATTTCCGGCAGGGATCGAAAATAGCCATATAGAGATCTTTCCCTTTTCCGGGCACCTCCGTTTCCCCTGCGAAGATTAGCTCCCCTTTTTCATTTTTGGTGATATCAAAAGCCACATCTCTGCCGGTGTTGCCCAGCAGTTCCTGCCATAGTACCTCCTTCTGGTTTTTCCTTTGACCGGTCCTCATTGGGCAGCCTCCGGCGCACCATGGGCCCATCTGTTCCGGGCATTCATCCGTGCTGTCGACGATGCCGTCCCGGTCGAGATCGGGATCCGGAGGGGGCGGACAGCCTCCCCACTCCCGGGAGCCGGCTTCCTTTGGGCAATTATCTTCCGGGTCGCTGATCCCGTCGCAATCCTCATCCTGATGATCGACAATGAACTGATAATCGGGTCTGAAAAAATTGACCTGCAGGATATAAGCTCTCCACTGCCCTTTTACTTTTTCTGCCCGGATCGTCACAACCCGTTTGTGCCGGGGAAGGACCTGGTCAGGCTCGTCTTTGAGGAACCCTTTGTATTCGCTGTTGTAAAGTATCTGAATAAAAACGTAATCCTTTTCCCGGATGGGCCCGTAGTACAGATTGGAAAAAAAGACGCTCTCCGTATCAGATTTCGAATAGAGCAAATCTACTTCATGCAGGTATTGTTCGACTGTTTTGTCGTTCAGGCCCGTATTTTGCACCACGCTTCCGGTTGGATTCAGGTCGTTCTCCACAATGACCTTACCGTTGTAGAAAACCCGGCCCGGGTTGCTCGCTTTAAAACTGTTTTTAATGAGTTCATCGCGCTCAGAAGGGTAGAAGAGCGGATCGGCAACCTGATTGAGCAATAGTGCAAATCGCTCAAGGGTTTCGGTTGCCTGTTTGCGGATTTCGGCACAGTCGCGGGGTTCGATGGCTTGTGCATGTAGGGAGGTGAGGGTAACAAACAGGAGGAATCCAAACCACAGGCCTATCTTCAGCTTCATAAAAGATTGAGTTTTTCCGCCAGATACCGCTGCTTCTCTTTTCCCGAAGCTCGCTGTAGCGAAGAGATCAGCCACCCGGCATTGGGGGCTTGTCGTGGAAAGTAATCTACGGTGAAGATCCAGCCCTCTAACTGAAGGAAATGGTAGGTAATGCGGTGATTGGATTGATATTTCAGGGTGCCCTTCAGCACGCCGTTCTTAAATGCCAGGAAATCCATTCCCTGATTCCAGGGGTCAAAAATATTTTGCAAATTCTCCTTGTCTTCAAAAGCCCGGTCCAGCTCCATAAAATTGGTGACGTGGCTCATGGGGTGTAGGTAGAAGCCGGCATTTTTGGCTTGGGGGATGTCTTCGCAATAGACACCGTCCAGAAACTCCAGAACGGAGACGATGACCCATTTGGAGCCGCCGTTTTGGGCCAACTGGTTTTGAAGAATCAGGGTTATCAATTTGGAAGTGCCCCGATAGGAAAAAGAACATTCCAGCTCTGCATACCAGAGGGGATCATAAAAATCCAGTATTTTCTCTCCGGATCGGCTTCCTATTTGATCGACAAACTCTTCGATTAAGGCATAGTCCCAGTCTTCAATATGCTGATCGAAGAGCGTATGGAGGTTTTCCCGATGCGTCAGTCCGGCGTCGTACTGGCGCGCCAGCGTTTGGGGAGCGTGGTTGAACCGGTCGATGAATTCGTCAATTTGCTTGACTTTGAAAGCAAAATCACTTTCCAGGTCTCCCTTGATCGACTGGGCCGTTACCGATCCACTGAGGAGTAATAAAAAAAGGACTACCTGGTGCATTTATCCAATAGTTTTTGTTTGTTCGACGCCAATATCTGAGAGAAAAATATCCCAGCGCGTACCGGTTTCACCCTCGGCGTTAATGACTTCGTAGGATTCCAGTACGATGGTTATCTTTTTTTCGGTGACATCTCCGTAAACCAGTTGGCCGTCCATAAATCCTTCGAACTGTTGTTCAATGTGTACATACCCGTAGAACCTGCCGTCCGGAGCCTTTCGAAGGTCACTGATATACTGGATGTTTGTCCATTCAATTTCTACCCTGTCATAGCTAAGGGCCATCAGGCTATTTAAATACTTTCTAATCGGACGCGATCGTCCCTGATCACTCAAACTCGAGGTATAGACTCTTGCTTGTTCATTGATAAACAAGCGGCAGGCCAGGTCTATTGATTTGGTCCGGTTGACTTCAGTTTTGTCAATGATACGTTTGAGGTAAATCTCAAGCGTACTCACTTTTTCCAGTACTTTTGCCCGGTATTGGACGCAGGAGATGCCAGGTAGGATCTCTTCGCCTATCTCTCCGGTACAAGGAGCAATGCCGGTAGGAGTAGCACCGTTTCCGTTCTCTACCAGACGCGCTGCTACTCGATCACCGGATTGCTCTTCCTCGGCGATTTTTCCAGGTGGTTCCGGTACTGGAATCGGCTTCTCTTTGGGGGGCTGCTGAACATCCACTATAGTTTTTTCTACATAGCCGATCAATCCGCGATGCATGACTTCGAAGTATCCTTCCACCGTGCCCAGCACTTTAATCTCGGTCTTTTCCGCCAATCTCAAATAAACGAGGGAAGTGGTTTTGTTCGGGAGGCCAATCCAGAAGTCGGCTTTTTCCAGCAGCACACCCGATCGTGGATCAGGCCTGGAAGGGAGCGTATTGGTTTTGGTAATCTGATGCCTGTCTTCTTCCACTGTTGAGGCAAGCGATGGGGATGCAGTGTCCGGTTGTTCTTTCGTCTCGAGCACGGAAGGCATATCCTCTGAACTACCTTCATTACATCCGGAAGAAATGGCAAGGGTCAATAAAAGCAGGTAGAAACTGATCTGGAGTGGGGTAATGTATCGCATGTTTGGGGGGATTAATATTTTCATTTGATCGTATAACAGTAAGCCGGACTTCGCAGTAAGCCCGTTCGCTTCTTTCCTTTTTCTCATCGTTTTTGTGTTCAGCCCAATTTAAAAAAAATATATTTGTATTGCCTTGATTTTTTAAGTTTACTTCTATGAAAAGTACCTAACAGGTATTTGTCAGGACAAATCCTGAGTCTTTTAAAAAAAAGTAAATCGTCGTGAAATAAGGGCAAAATGTGTGCCAATAGTGGGACAGTAATCAGATACAAGGGTTTGGTTTTCTCCTTGAAGGTTGGAAATAGGTTGGAACGAAATAGCCAAATTCGCACAAATGGGAAAAGGCAGGAGTGGTTGAAGATCAGAAGTTTAGGGAAAGGAATTGCACAGGTTGGAAAAGCCCGCAGTCGATTAAATGTTTTTCAAATACATAAACAACAAAGCCCCAATCGATAAGCTTGAGGCTTTAGCGGTCCGGACGAGATTGCGACTTGTAATGTTAAGTCATTCAGGGTCAGATAAATACAACACTTTGAGAAATGTCGGTAGAAATAGGGTAGAAGGGAAATTTAGCATGAACTCGTTCCAAGTGGAGAATTGTTGATGGCAAAGCCAGCACTCTATTTTCGGTTTTCAAAAATCACTTTAAACTCCTCCAATCTCATCACTTCTATTTTGGGAAAGTCAATACTTTTCAGCACATTGAAGTCTGTGTCATTAGAAACAAGGTAATGGCAATTATTGGCAAAAGCACAGTTTACAAACTTGTTGTCATCGGGGTCTTTTTCAATCAGGCGCAGATGGAAGTAAATTTCAGTCTGATGGACATTAGGAAGCTCCAAAAGGGTTCGTACCAGGGATTTTGCTACTTCGTGATGCCAGTGTTCCCCTATCTTCTCTTCGTATTCATTTAGAATGTCATGTGTGATGTACAGCTGAAATTCTTGTTGGAGAAGGGCTTGATAAAGCCAATGGTGTTTTGATCTGCTGGATACGTAGACGAGCAAAACGTTTGTATCGAGAACGACTCTCATTGATCTTCAGCGTTCAGCCATTTGTCCATATCTTCATCGGTGAGTCCTTTTTCCTCCCAGATCTGGTCCGCCATTTTAATGGAACGCTCGGCGAAGAACCTGGCAATCATCAGTTTTAATTCCTGAAGGTCTTCCTCGGATAGATCTGTTGCGAAAAGCTTAAGCAGTTCTAATTGAACGTTAGATAAAGGCAATTTCAGTTCGGTCATAACGGTACCTTCTGATTAGAAACACAGGTGAAGTTACGATAGTTTCAGGAATGGACTTATCTCCCAAATGTGAAATCCTTGCGAAGCACCTTTCGATATCTCACCGGTTGGCAAACCAAATCACATACTTTCGAAGAAGGCGATAATTAGAGGAATCCTTATTGACTGCTTCTAATTCTCCCAAAAGAAAGTTTCCTGCGCCCCCATCTGTCCATTTAATTACGGCAAACACACCATAGGGATCTTCGTAATCATCAAGCGCTAAGACATCCAAGGTTTGTCCTTTATAGGGTCGTCCCTCTACAACCTTTGCTCGAAAAGGAAATTCCAAATGCTTTTCAAGGTACTCCAACCAACCAGTAAAAGATTGAGGTAATAGCAATTCGGTTGAAAAAGCCTCCCGTTCAACTGCCGAAAATGGATAGGGAGGGTCACCATATAATTCGTAATCATGGTAGCGGGCTTCCAGTTCATCCCGGATTTCGTCTACTTGCTCGGGCGTATCTTTGGGCTCAATGATCCTCACGTTTTCAGATTCAATGGTGTATCGGAAGTAGTCATAGCCTCCATCCAGTGAATGGCGAATGTAGGCGTCAGGGAGATGGAGTAAGGTGAAACTATCCCATTCTACTTGAATCGTATTATACTTTGGATACTTTTCAATAACTCTACCCGACCAACCTCCCATTGGAGTTCCCGTTTCTTCATCTAGTTGACCTTCATTCACTTGTACTTTCTGACCGATGGCTATTGACATGAATGCTTTTTTGGTAAGCAGCGAAATTAGTGCTTTGTAAAGGCTTTGCTAATCCTGAAGCCAAAGGTCCTATTATTTCTAACGAGAATCCAGCTTTCAAATAAACCGCTTCCGCATCACTGCTCGTCCCGGCCCGGTCTTCAGGTATTTCTCATATTCAAAAGCCTTATATTTATCATTGAAGGCAATGTAGGTAACCAATTCCACTAGCCGGCGATCTTTCGTGGCCGGCACTGATCCGCGGTTATGACGGTCTAATCTGTCTACTAGATTTTTTGTACAGCCGGTGTAGTAAGAGTTATCGGCATATTTTAGAATGTAGATGTAATAAAAGTCTCCTATCATGAGTCCTAGAACCTTGGGGTGTAAAATGAATTTTTATTGTTATGAATTTAGACTTTTTTCAATGAAGTAGCGGGGTTTAAAAGTGTTACTTCCTTTTTAGGGAGCTTTTTCAATAGAAGGGAACGGAAAATGGAGTTCTGGCGCGGTGATGCCTGTCTACACCCTAGCGAAGCGCTGAACTAAATTTAGGGAAAAGAAGAAGGAAGAGAAGTGTATAAAAAAAGAAACCCGCCTGCGCGCTTTCAGCGCTTCGGCGGGCGAAGGCGGTCCGGACGGGGTCGGAAGTGGAGTTTGTAAATAATTGGTTGCCAGTTATTTAAATGAGGAAGGATTGACGGGTTGGAAAAAGGTTGGAAGGGGAAATGGCGTTCTTGATGCAAGTACAGTCCTCATTGATCTTCCGCGTTCAGCCATTTATCCATGTCCTCATCGGTGAGTCCTTTTTCCTCCCAAATCTGATGTAATAAGAATCATCGGCGCATTTTAAGATATAGACGTAGTAGATGCCTGCTATCATGAGATCGAGGTTTAGATGTATCCAGGACTATTCGTGTATCCACTACATTTTTAGAATAACTTACGATAAAAAGGCTCCAACCTGGAAGTAATTAACTTCATTACTTCAGAAAATGCCAGCTCTCTATCCAATTGAGCTTTACGCAACCAGGCTTTCCATCGAGTAATCCGATTTTCATCCAAATAGAAATCGGGAAGAAACAAACTATGATCATAAGGTGTAGATGTTCCTCTTCGTTTAAATGTCTGATGAATAGCCCGTTCAAGTAATTCCGGATCAATAGAATGATTTCTCAATAAATGATATACATCATAAAAATCTTTCATGCGGGTATTGATTTTCCCCAGGTCAATCATAGCTTCAAATTTTTCTGCTATGGTAGACTCGATTGAGTAGGCGAACAAAACAGGAGCCTCCATGCCAAGGATTACAGGGTAAACCATTTTTATAGGCCCTGGCACTACCGCATCACCAAATCCAATGTCAATTTGTAGCCTTTGTTTTGTTCTGTTCAGATGAGCGGTGATACCAATTCTTATGCCATGATAATTCCCATCTTTAACAATATCTTTTGCAGAAAGAGAATCCAAGTCGAATGTAACTCCATCATCTTGATAGGATATCGTACAAATTTCTGTAATCGCCCGCTTAAGAAATTGATGGGTCGCACTTATACGCATGCCCAAGAAATCAATATCTTTTGTCACCCGACTTCGTTCTCCCTGGAGGGCATACAAAAAGGCCGCTCCTTTTAGACAAAAGTGCTGGTTATACTTTGACCGGGAAAGACGGAAAAGGAAACGTTCTTGAAAATACCGAAGCAGGAGCAGTTGGTGATTTTTCCCCTCCGTCCTGGCAATTTTGAGCAGCTGCCCCTTCACAGAAGCCACGATATTCTTCTTCTCACTCATAGTAGAATACTCAAATAGGTTTCCATTTGTTCTTCTATCCGCAGAATCCTTGCGTAGTTGAGAAGTTTGTCGATATTCCTGCCTCTTTTTTTGAGATAATTACTTAATACTTCTTTTTCCACATCTTTGCCGATTTTGTTCCGATACCTTATAGCATCGCACACCGATTTTTCTTTCTCGTAGATGCTGACCATGGTATTACCGATTTTTACTTCTGTAATACCGATACTCCAATACTTTTCACTCCAGTAGTAAACTTTAATAGGCGGATAATCCGGCAAGAATACCTTTCGGGATCTTTCAATAGCAACGTGATACTCCGGTGGAACAAAATCTGATAGCTGGTAATAATTCCAAGCTGAAAAAAGGCAAATCACTCCGTGTGGGATAATACGGCTTATCTCCTGCATTTCATCATCAATGCGGATAGAAGCGAGCCTGTAAAGTCCCCTCTTAATTCTAATGATCTTTCCTTCTTCCAAAAGCTTGCCAAGGTAGTAATGGTGCAATCCTGCATCCAATATGTCCTTTGTTCGGGCATACCCTTTATTCTCCCTGAAAATTTTGAGGATTTGATCTTCTTTATTCATTTTTGCAGAAACTACTGCAAAAGTAGCTAAAAGCAGTAGTTTTTGCAAAATGATTAGATAACCTTTCTAAGAAAATTTGTGAAATTCGGATGTTCAATCTAGCGTAGAAATGCAGGAATTTTTTCCTTGCAGGGTGGAAACAGGTGAGAACGAATAGCCAAATTCGCACAAACAGGAAAAGGCAGGAGTGGTTGAAGATCAGAAATTTAAGGAAAGGAATTGCACAGGTTGGAAAAGTCCGCAGTCGAGTAGGTTTTTTAAAAATACGTAAACAACAAAGCCTCAAGCGATTAGCTTGAGGCTTTAGCGGTCCGGACGGGACTCGAACCCGCGACCCCATGCGTGACAGGCATGTATTCTAACCAACTGAACTACCGGACCGTACTGTATTCGCCAGAATATACTGTTTTTCTATTTCGCAATTCTGACTTCTAAAGTGCCTTTTCTGTAAAGGCGAGTGCAAATATAGAATGCTTTTCCTTTTCAAGCAATATCTTTTCAAAAAAAATGAAAAAAAACTTGCTTAGGCGGGGTAACTAGTACCTTATTACTAATTTTGCAACACTTCGGAAAAAACTAGTGTCCAAAGCATTTCTCCGACAGGCTCCTGGTGCGCCAGGCACTATACGGTGAAGCAGGTTTGAACTTTGCCGCTGGAAGAAAGTTAACCTTAACATTGCATTGTCCCGTTCCTTTTGGAAAGCTGGGAGCGGGCTGGCATTAAAAGCAGCTAGGCTATGGTCTTTTTAGATTTTGAGAGTGAGCTGGAAGCACTGTACGAGCAGATGGAGAAACTCCAGCAGGTGGGCGAGGAAGGCGATATCGACGTCACCGAGATGATGAAAGTGCTGGAAAACAAGATCAGGAACAAGCGCAAAGAGTTATACAGCAACCTCACCGGCTGGCAGAAAGTGCAGCTGTCGAGGCATCCCGAACGGCCTCACACTTTATATTACATCAATCACATGTGCCGCAAATTTATTGAGTTACACGGCGACCGGTGTTTTAAGGATGACAAAGCGATCGTCGGGGGGCTGGGCTCGCTCGACGGGCAGACCGTGATCATTCTGGGGCAGCAGAAAGGGGTGAATACCAAAATGCGGCAGTTCCGGAATTTCGGTATGCCCAACCCCGAAGGCTACCGCAAAGCGCTGCGTCTTATGAAAATGGCGGAGCGCTTCAACTTTCCCGTCGTGACGCTTATTGATACGCCGGGCGCATTTCCGGGGCTGGAAGCCGAGGAACGCGGCCAGGCCGAAGCCATCGCCCGTAACCTCTTTGAAATGGCACAGCTACGTGTACCCATCATATCCGTTGTGATTGGCGAGGGCGCCTCAGGCGGAGCCATCGGCATCGGGCTGGGCGATCGCGTGTATATGTTGGAAAATACCTGGTACTCGGTGATCTCTCCGGAGTCCTGTTCTTCCATCCTCTGGCGCAGCTGGGACTACAAAGAGCAGGCGGCGGAAGCCCTCAAGCTGACGGCCGACCATATGCATGACTTCGGCATCATCGACGGCATTATCAAAGAGCCGAGCGGCGGCGCCCATTCCAACCCCGAAGAAATGGCCAAGGTCCTCAAACGCGAAATCAAAAAGGCCATCGCCGAAGTAATGGACATGACCCCGGAAGAAAGAATCGAAGCGCGCATCAATAAGTATGCCCAAATAGGCGATTACCGCATCGTCAATGACAAGGTCGCAGAGACGAAAGGCGGACAAGAAAAGTAATGCCGGTTAAGAGGGTATTAGTTGGCTTAGGAAAGCCCCCCTCGTTCGGTTATTTCCTTCACCAAGATCATCATTCATGGGATGGATCAAGAATATTCGGCTGCAGCTACATCATTACTTTCTACAGAAAAAGCTGAAGTCGCTGCGGCGAGAAACCAGAAGCGTTAACTGGGAGGACGCTAATACTATTGGGATCCTCTTCAACGCCACCGAACTGAATGACCGGCGAACCGTCCTTCGGTACAAGGAAAAGCTGGAAAATGAAGGCAAGCAGGTGAAACTGCTAGGCTATTTTAACAGCGAACAAAGCGATCCCAATTTCACATTTCGCCATTTCAACCGAAAGCAGATCGACTGGGCGCTTCGTCCTTCTTCACCGCAAATCGATGAATTTATGGGTTTCCAATTTGACCTGCTGCTCAATCTGGAATCCCGTACCAGGCTGCATTCCGAATATGTCGCTGCCTTATCCAAGGCTCACCTTAAAGTAGGACCGGTGAGCCGGAATACGGAGTGTTATGATCTGATGATCGATGCCTCCGACCATATGAATATCGATTCCTTTATCAAGCAAATCGAAGCGCTATTGAAAAAAACGCAGAGCCGAAATGAGACAGCCAACATTTAGAGGAGCTGGCGTAGCCCTCGTCACGCCGTTCCGGGAGGACGGCGCTGTCGACTACGCCGCGCTGGAACGCATTATCGAATTAGTTATCGAAGAAGGGATCGGCTTTATCGTGTCGCTCGGCACCACCGGCGAAGCGGTCACCCTTAGTGCTGAGGAATGCCGGGAGGTGTTTAATTTCACCATCCGGCAGGTCGATAAGCGGGTGCTGCTGGTTGGCGGCCTTTTCGGCAGCAATTACACCGAAAAACTGGTCGCAGGCATTAAAAGGTACGACCTGGAAGGCTTCGACGCTATCATGTCATCCAGTCCGGCTTACAGCAAACCACCGCAGGAGGGCATCTTCCGCCATTATATGGCCGTCGAGGAGGTTTCGCCTGTCCCGATCATCATCTATAATGTACCGGGCCGAACGGGCTCCAATGTAAGCGCTGAAACTGTCCTGCGACTGGCCGAAGCCAGCGATAAGTTTATTGCCGTTAAGGAAGCCTCCGGTGATCTCGTGCAGGCCATGCAGATCATAAAGAACCGCCCTGATGACTTCCTGGTGCTCTCCGGTGAGGATCCTATTACGCTGCCGATGATCGCCGCCGGCGGCGACGGAGCCATCTCCGTTATTGCGAATGCTTATCCCCGGCATTTTTCCGAAATGGTGCAGGCGGCTTTGGGAGGAGATTATACCACTGCCCAGCGGCTCAATCTAGAGTTACTCGATGTGCACCCCTGGCTCTATGAAGAGGGGAACCCCGTCGGTATAAAGGCAGCGATGGAAATCCTCGGTCATTGCCGGCGGCAGGTGCGGCTGCCCCTAGTGCCCCTTTCGGAAAAAAGCTACAAACAGCTGAAAGCAGCCATGAATTTGGTTCCGGTATTCAGTGGTGCGGGTGCCTGAGAGAAACGGAGGCACTAGTGCCCGGCGCACTAGTCGCCCTTGATACGCTCCCATAAGTACGCTGCCGCTCCGTCCAGGTCACGGCGCGAGGCCTCCGCTTGATAAGCCTCCAGCTCTCCTTTCTCATTTTGTTCCAGCACAAATTTGAATACAAAATTCAGCGAGTCGCTGCGCGATTGCTGAATACCGCCAAAGCGTAAGTCGTTAAACTGCAGGCGATTGCCGGGTAGCGTTTCGATGCTGTAGTAGTCGTTGGAGAACCAGGTTAGGATACGCAATGCCCGGTCGTTGCGGTAGGGTTGTACGAGACCGTGGTTCTTCGGGATAACCCGGAAATCCTCAATGGTTTCGTCATCATCCAGCAGGGAATAAAGGCCGTAGTAGTAGACGGAGTCCGATTCAATCACGGCCTGCCAGAGTATGTTGTTCATCAGGGTGGGCGTCGTCATATAGCGCTGGTAGGCGATATTCTTGTTCTTCAGGTTTTCTTCAAATACCTGGTTGATCCGGTATTTATTGTATACGGAAAACAGCAGATAGGCCGTACTGAGACCAAGCCCCAGAAAAATGACCAATCGCCGTCGCGAGCTGTTGCGCGCCAGACGCGTAGTAATCAACACGCAGATGAGGAAGGGAACGGTATACAGTGGATCGACCACAGCAATATTGTTGAAGGCGGCGCGATAATCACTGAAAGGCTGAAAGATCTGGGTGCCGAAGCTCGTACAGCAATCGAGAAGCGGGTGGGTGAAAATGGCCCAGAAGAGCAGCCAGCTCCAGGAACGCCAGGAGGCGTTGGGGTTCTGGCTGGGCCGTTTTCGCCATCGCTCGCGCAGCCCGACAGCCACCGGCGGGAGAATCATGCCGATACTGACGGCCAGACCGGTAGCGATGGCATTGCCAGCGGGGATGGGCAGAAAAAAAGCACCCAGGGTGAGCAAGGCCATCAGCGCAGCCCAGGCGATGGCCAGGTCGCGCCACCATGCTTTACCGCCCTTACTCTTATAAAGACGATGTACCGTCCAGCCCAGGGCCAGGGGAGCGACTATCGCGAAGAGAAAAGAGTGGGAAATCGCCCGGTGATAAGCCAGCGCGCCGAGTTGATCAGCGGAAATATTGGCGATCACATCCAGGTCGGGCAGGGTGCCGCCGATAGCTCCCCAGAGCATCGCCCGGTTGCCTACTTTCTTTCCAAGAACTACCTCGCCTACCGCTGCGCCCAGCGTAATCTGTGTCAGTGAATCCATATATAAAGTTCCTATTGATAGCCGGTCATAGAGGCCGGCTATCAAAATAGTGATTAGGTAGAGAAATTTCCAATAATTCTAAATGTAAGGAAGGAACATCCGGGTTTTATGCCCGCATTCCTTATAGAGGAGCATGAGATTCAGGCCTCCTTTTGAGAAACGAAAAGGGAGGCCTGAATCTCATCATTTGTATTAATAGCGCATACCCAAGCTGAGAACGATGCTGTGGAAGCTGATATCATTATTGACAAATTGTTGCGGCGCGTCGAAAGTGCCATAGGGTACATAGCCCACTGTTTCCCGGCGGTTTTTCCAGGCCAGGTCGGCAAAGAATTTCTCGCTGCGATAGCCCAGGCCGGCGCTGTAAGAAAAGTTTTGTTCCGTATCGCCGGCAAAGGGGGAGGGCAGCAGGCCGAAGCCACCCCGGATACGGAACAGCTTATAGGCGAACTCACCGCCGATGCGCACATTCATAACCGACTGCAGGGAGTTGTTGATGCCTTGGTTGGCGAAGTTCTCTTCTTCCTGAAAACCGTTGTAGCGAAATTCAGCACTGCTGTAGTCCACCCATTCCAGGTCGACGCTGATAAAACCGTAACGCTGAATGATAAAGCCGGCATTGGCGAAATAACGCCAGGGGGTCCGGATCCGGTATTCAAAGGGGAGCACATCCGATTCGGCGAATCCGCTTGAGGTACCCTGATCGTCCGTGAAAGTGTAGCCGATGGCGAAATCCGATTCATCGTTGAGATTGAGGCCGGTAGGAGAGTGAACCGCTCCGCCGATGCGGATAGCCTGCGTAGGCCGCAGGATCATTCCAAATTTGAAATTAACACCTGATCCGGTAGTCGAGAGGGATTCTTCGAAGGTCAGGTCGTCGAAGAAAGGGACCAGCCCCTGCTCATCTTCTTCCACGTAAGTTTTTGAGATCCGGTAATTGACGATGGGTACGCCGACCGTCAGGCCGAACATCAGCAGTTCATCGTAATTAGTGGCCAGGGAGAGCACCATTTCACTCATAGAGCCTTCCGCCCGGGCGCGCTGGCTACGCTTTACGGGCGCGCCGATGCCGTTTGGATCGTGGGTGAGATCGTAGTCGGTGACATAAACACCAGATTGCTCGTCGAATAAGAGGGCGCCGGCATTGAAAGCGACATTTTCTTCAAAGCTGGCATTATTGGGATCAACCCCGAATTCGTTGGCAAACTCCTGCCAGCGATCTACAATAGAGCCTACGGAGCTACCTTCAAAAAAGAAGTGTTGGTTAAAATTACCGATGTGATTAAACCCGATGCCAAAATTCATGGTCGTGAATTTGGGGTTTCTCGGATTCGACTGAACGACCAGGCCAATATTGTTGAGGTTGAAAACCGTGCGGCTTTCGTCGATGGACTGGCTGGGGTCTGCCTGAGGCAGGAAGCTATTCTCTTCGGGCAGAAAAGCACCCTCCAGCTGGGAAGAGGTGCGAGTGAGGAGTAGGGCAGGGCTGACAACTACCTCCGAACTGCGATACATCGCCAACCCGGCCGGGTTGGTGCTCAGCGTGCTAAACTCCGTTCCAAAAGCACCGAGTGCACCGCCGACGCCGATAAAGCGGCCGGTGCCGCCGTAATCAAAATAGGAATAGCGCAGTGCATCGGTGGCATTTTGGGCGGGAAGTACACTGCTGAGTATTAGTGTTAAGATAGCGAGACATATTGAGCGTTGGATCATTGGTTTAGTTTTTCTCCGCTTCAATTTAGGGTTGTTTGACAAGTGACCTGCCTGGAGGCACTCATAAAAGAAAGCAATTTATTGAATTTTTCTCTGATGAGCATTTAACTAAATGCGGTTTTCCTGATCTTTTAAATAAAGGACAAGATGGCGGAAGTTACTTATTTCGCGGTTGTCCGGGTTATCTGGGTTTTCCTGAAGCAGCGCTTCGCGTTCCAGTTGGCTATCCGGATAAAAATAAAAAGTGGGTGAGAACACTCAGTGCGCTCACCCACTTTTCAAGGTGTTATAGATAGCAGGCGCCAATCCAAGCGGCGCCTGTCAGGTCATGTATGGATTATTATTCACCACCGCCACGACGGCTGCTGCTACGCGGCGTGCTGCTGCGGCTGGGCGTGGAGCTGCGAATGCTGCTACCGCTGCTGCGTGGTTGTACACTGCGTGTGTTTGACCGGGACGGCGTATAGTTACGACGTGTCGGCGACTGAATCGTCGAGCGGGTGCGCGGCGAAGTCGTTCGCGGAGTCGTATAGGTGCGAGAACGCGGCGACTGACGTACGCTGCGATCAACAGAGCGCGAGCGGTCGATAGAGCGCGTACTACGCGTGCGATCCTGACTGATGCGGCTGCGATCGATCGTAGTCGGTGTCAGGCGATCGCTGTTCGGTGTAACGCGGGTAGCGCGATCGCTATCCCGAACGCTTCTGCCCGAACGGGAAGTAACGGAATTGACATTCGTATTGGTGCGATCCGTACGCGGAGTATTGGTGCGCGGTGCAGCGGAAGACGAAGTCCGGCTGCGAGGACCGTAAGTCGTGTTATTGTCAGCTACACTGTTAACCGTATTGTAGCTGTATCCGCCTCCGTAGGTAGGAGGGCAGTACAGTGCAGAACCGCCGAGGCCATATCCGCCAAAGCCGCCGTAGAAACCGCCGGTGTATAGGCCGGGGCCATAGAATCCGCCACCCCAGGGAGCACCAAAACCAAGCGGAGCGCCAAAACCGCCGCCAAAACCGCCGCCGAAGCCGCCGCCGAAGCCGCCGCGGAGGGCAAAGGACGAACCGTAGAAGGATGGTCCGAAGGAACGGAAGCCAAAGGGGCTGAACCGCATGCGGTTCCAGTGATTCCAGCGCGCCCAACTGGCGTAAGAATAAGGTGTATCATAAATCAACATCGTTCTACCGGGCATCAGGAACGGATCGTAGTAATACATATCCGTGTAAATGGGGTCAAAATAACTAAATCCGTAAGTCGGCCGGTGGAAACGGCGAATGCGAGAAGTATAGTAGTAATCATAAGTCTCGTCATCATAGTTACCATTATTATCATAGCTGGTAACCTCGTCATCGTAGCTATACTCCTGCCGGTCCGTACGCTGATAATCAGCGGTGCGGTTTTCATCCGGATTGTAGTAGATGTCATCATACTGCGCGTAGACGCCGGAGGCTACAAGCGAGAAGACAGCGATCAGGAGCGTGGTGATTCTATATTTTTTCATAAAAGAAAGTTTAAGCGTAATTTTTCTATCCATACATTCTTACAACACGTAATTTATTACTTTTGTGCCGGTTTTTATGTTAAAAACCCTTTAAATCCGGTTTTTTTACTGTTAAAGTACAGTTGATGTGCAATTTAACAATTGTTAAGACCACAAACAAGGAAACGTTCCGCTGTTCTCAAATTCGTCTGACAAATGTAAATACTTATTGATAATAAACCACTTAGAGGACGTTAATAAAAGCTTAACGCCTTCTGTTTGTCGGCTGGCTTTCTTTTCAGGGGAGCATTTCAAGCCCCTGTCCCGTTAAAGGAAAAGCGACTTTCTATGACAACCCACATTCACGAAACATCAAAAATACGACAACGCACCCATGGCAAAAGCAATTACTAACCGAAGCGAAGATTACTCACAGTGGTATCTGGACATCGTCAAAAAGGCCAATCTGGCCGATAATTCCGCCGTTCGCGGGTGCATGGTCATCAAGCCCTACGGGTTTGCCATCTGGGAAAATATGCGCGATCAGCTGGATCGCATGTTCAAGGAAACCGGACACGTAAACGCCTACTTCCCACTCTTTATACCGAAGAGTTTCCTCAGCCGGGAAGCAGAACACGTGGAGGGCTTCGCTAAAGAATGCGCCGTGGTGACGCATCATCGTCTGAAAAATGCCGAAGACGGCAGCGGAATCGTGGTTGATCCGGAGGCGCGTCTGGAAGAGGAACTGATCGTTCGTCCCACCTCCGAAACCATCATCTGGCACACCTATAAAGATTGGATTAACTCCTATCGCGACCTGCCCCTGCTCATCAATCAGTGGGCCAACGTTGTGCGCTGGGAAATGCGTACCCGCCTTTTCCTGCGTACCACCGAATTCCTGTGGCAGGAAGGCCACACAGCGCATGCCACGAAGGAAGAGGCCATCGAAGAAGCCGAGCAGATGCAGCGCGTCTACGCCCGCTTCGCCGAAGAGTACATGGCCATGCCGGTCATCCAGGGCGTGAAAACACCCAGCGAACGCTTCGCCGGAGCTATCGAAACCTACACCATCGAAGCTCTGATGCAGGACGGCAAAGCGCTGCAGGCCGGCACCTCGCACTTCCTGGGACAGAACTTCGCCAAGGCCTTCGACGTCAAATTCCTCAACGAGGACAACCAGGAAGAATTCGTCTGGGCCACCTCCTGGGGCGTCTCCACCCGCCTCATGGGCGGCCTCATCATGACGCACTCCGACGACAACGGCCTCGTCGTTCCGCCCCGCCTCGCCCCGGTTCACGTAGGCATTGTCCCCATTCCCAAACCGAATGCGGAAATCAACGAAGCCGCCGAAAAAATCATGCGCGCCCTGCGCCTGAAAGGCCTCAACGTCGAGTACGACACCGATATGAAAAAACGGCCGGGCTTCAAATTTGCGGAAAGCGAACTGCGGGGCATCCCCGTCCGCCTCGGCCTAGGCAAACGCGACCTGGAAAAAGGACAAATTGAAGTGGCTCGCCGCGACGAGCTGGAGAAAACATTCGTCCCCCTCGACGGGGTAGCCGATTACGTCGAGCAACTGCTCGAAGATATTCAGCAGAACCTCTACAGCCGCGCCCTCAAATTCCGCGAAGACCACACCACCCGCGTCGATTCTTTCGACGATTTCAAAGAGGCCATCGAACAGGATATCCCGGGCTTGCTCTCCGCCCACTGGGACGGCACGGATGAAACGGAACAGCGCATCAAGGACGAGACCAAAGCTACGATCCGCTGCATCCCCAACAATGCGGAGGAAGAAAAAGGGGAGGACCTGCTGACGGGCAAGCCGTCGAAGCGGAGGGTGTTGTTTGCGAAAGCGTATTAGGAATTGGCAGGTTGACGGTAGAGCAGTTGACGGCCAGCCGTCAACTGCCAATGGTAACACTTAGGGCCCGGAGAAGAATAACTTCTCCATTTGATGCGGCTGTTTTTAGCTACGCTGATCGTCGCTTCGCTCCTCGGAGTTCCGCCATACGGCGTTGCGAGATCGATTACTTAGCGCTGCTAGGCTCCCTACTCGCCCTTGTCTGGCGAAAAAATAGCTCTCTTGAAACGAGGAACTTATTTTTCTCCGGTCCCTTAAACCGGGTTAAACACCAGGCTCATTGCCGGACATGACAGTACCCGGGTGAGCATTTCCGGGGCGTAACCTATAGAAAGCGGGATGCGTTTTTCGTAAGTGAATTCCTCCTGGCTATTCATGATTTTCCACTTGAGTCCCTGACTTCCACCATACTGCTCCCCACACCGGGACGTGATCCGAAATGCGGTTGGCGGCTTTCAGGCTGCCGCTCCGGGGTACGAAATCGATGATGCCGCCCTCCAGCAGCTGGAAGTAATTGCGGTCGTAGAAGATATTGTCGATGGCGTGGAGAAGATAGTCGTCGGTCTCATAGCCGTTCTTACGGCGCACCGTAGTGGGCTGCCTGTACAGTACGGGTTGGAAGCCCCTGCTCTCCAAGCGATCGAAGACGTACTCTTGTTCCGATAAGTTGTAATCTCCCGTGTAGAGGATCGGCGTGCCGGGATAAAATTGTGGAAACAGGTCGAGATACTGCGCTTCAGCGGCGGGCTTCTTATTCCAGGGTACGGAATGATAGTTGACGATGAGCAATTCCCGCCCTTCCACCCGGAAGCGCGCTACGTAGGGTTCCCGGGCAACTCGTCGAGCGAGGCGGCTTTCCAAATAGGGCCGGCCGATCATTTTCGCCCGGTGGGGTTTCCAGAGGAAGGCATAGCGCTCAGTGTAATAGGGAGGACTGTCGGTCGGATCGCTGATGCGGTAGTCCCAGCGGGCGCCCGTACGGTTGAGCTCGTCGGCCAGGCGGGCCACAGCCTGCGCGCCGCCGTCGCCCGCCACTACTTCCTGTACCGCCACGACATCGGCATGCCGGATTTGCTCGGCGATAAAGCGGATCTCTTCGGCGTCTTTCGTCTGCCCCAGGTCTTTGATGTTCCAGGAAATGACCAGCAGCTCGTTGCCTGCAAGGAGAGAACCGGCGGAAAGCAAGAGGGTTAGTAGGGAGAAAAGTCGGATCTTCATAGTGCGAATGTATGAAATATTAGATGTCAGATGTCAGATGTCAGACGGTAACCCGGCTGAGAGTAGTGTAATAATTTAAAAATGAACTTTCCCGGACTGAAGGGAAAAAAAACCGGCCATGGTTTGTCTAAGGTGTAGAAAAACAATTGATCGCTTTTGAAATCGACCGGATCACCGACTGAGCAGGCTTTACTGGCCCGCGCCCGCGAGGGTGACGAGCAGGCTTTTCGTCTGCTGGTGCAACGGCACGAGCAGATGGTACGGGGAACGGTCATAGGTATGCTGGGTAAGACGCCGGAAGCGGAGGATGTAGCGCTGGAGGTCTTTGTCAAACTGCACGAAAAGCTGACGGACTTCCGGGGCGATGCGAAGCTCAGCACTTACCTGGTGCGTATCGCTGTTAACCTGTCGATTAACGAGCAGAAGCGCCGGCAGCGAAAACATCGCCGCCTGCGGCCACTCGACAGCGATACCAAGACCTTCCAGGTGGAAGATGCCGCCGCCAATCCCGGTCGCTTCGATCTGCGCGACGCGTTGCGAAAGGCGCTTGCTCAGCTCGATACCGACTTCCGCGCCGTGGTCGTCCTTCGCCTGATTCAGGGCTACTCTGTCCGCGAAACGGCGGATATCCTCGATCTGCCCATGGGTACGGTGGCCTCTCGCCTGGCACGGGCGCAGCGGCAATTGCAGGAAATATTGAAAAATAGTGGGTTTTATCCTTAACCGGGATAATTGACGGGGTGGCTTGAACAGTTTAGAAGTTTAGCCGGGGCGCCTACCGGCACCCCTGGTTTAGAAGTTTAGCAGGTCTGAAACCGGAAACCTCATTTTCAGATCTGCTAAACTCCTAAACCAGCCGCCCCAAAAGGGGCGGCGACTAGACTTCTAAACTTCAATCGCCCCGTCGATTCCACCAAACCATATAGAATGGATAAGTTAGATCTGTTAATAAAAAGTCTGGACAACGAGCTGAGCCCGCAGGAACAGCAGATGCTCGAGCAGGCGCTGTCCGAGTCCGAAGCCTTGCGGCGGGAGCGGGATCAGCTACTGGCCATGCGGTCCGCGCTGGGCGAATTGCCGCCTGTTCACGATCCTGCTTTTTCCGAAAGGGTTATGCAGCGCCTTCATGAAAAAAGCATAACGTCGACCGCCCTCATTGCCGCCATGTTTCCGCGGGTAGCTGCCGCTTGCATATTGGTGCTCTTTGCCTTCCTGCTGTCCATTTACGTCTCGGAAGGCAGTCTGACTTCGGATGCCCTCCTGGGCACTCAGGAACTGACCGTGGACGAGGCCTACTCACTGGCAGCGGAGGAGGTGGATGTCCAATAATTCAATAGAATTAAACGCATGAATACATTCAAAACCATCATGACCATCGCCGGCCTGCTGGCTATCGGCTTTATCGCCGGTTTTTTTACCCATCGCTACACGGTACAGCAGCGCATTGAAAAGGTCGCCCGGCTGCGCGTGCCCCGCGGTTTCGAAGAGCGGCTGTTCCAGATGATCGACGCCGACGCCGAACAGCGGGAGCAGTTGCAACCAATCGTAGATAAATACGCCCGGCGGGTAGCCGAAGAGTTCCGGGAGCAGAACCAGGCTCACCGCCGGATTATCGATTCCATGCATCAGGAAATTAAACCCTATCTCAGCGATGCGCAACTGGAACGCCTGGAACGCTTTCACCGCCGCTTCCGCTTTCGCGAAATGGGACCGCCCCCGCCGCGGGATGAAAAAAATAGAAGGCGCCGGGAAAAAAACCGGAATTGACTTTGTCTAACTAATAAACGGACGCCGGTAAACCCGAGTGGTTCCCGGAAGTCCAACCAGATAGAACACTTCATCAGAAAATCCGGGCCCATTAATACTGATAGTGTTGCTTCCTTTCACCATCAAAAACTGATAACCATGACTAAGTTCAAGTATAATTTGCTGCTTTTTTTAGTACTCCTGATCGGCACGTCCCTCTTCGCCCAGCGCCCGCGCGGCGAACGCGGCTTCGAACACCCGCCCCGGCTGGAACAAATGCAGGAAGAACTGCAGCTCAGCGACGAGCAACTCGAACAGATCAAAGCCATCGATGAAAAGTACGATGAAAAAAGAAGGGCATTACTCGGCGATTTCGAAGGCGACCGCACCGAACGACGTACCGCCATCCGCGAGCTGATGGATGCCCGGCGCGATGAAATTCACGGCGTACTCACTCAGGAACAGCTCGATATGCTGGAAGAAAAACGCGAATCGCGGGAATCCGCCCGCGAGGAGCGCCGCGCCGAAAGAGCACAACTGCGCGAAGCACTGCAGGAATATCATCAGGAAAATATCCTGCCCGTGCTGAAGCAACAGCGCGAAAAGCTGGAAGCGCAAATCAGCCAGGAGGATAAGGCGCTGATCGACGAGCTGCGCGCTGAGCAGTCCGCCATGCGCGAAAAAATGCAAGCCGCCAAGGGCGATCCCGAAAAAATGCGCGCCCTGCGCGATGAGATGAAAGCGCACCGCGAAGAAATGGAACAAATGCGCGGCCTGGTTGAAAAGTACGAAGCGGACATCGAGCGCCTCTTCACCGGGATCATCGACCAGCGGCAGCAGTGGCGGGAAGATCTGAGGCAGATCCACGAGCAGTACCGGCCGGAAAGAGGCGAAAGAGCCCGCCGTCACCGCATGGAAGGCCCGCCCCCGCAGCGGCAAGGTCGCGAAGGCAAGCCCGGAATGCGTCGCGGAATGCACCGCGGGATGGGCCCCGGGGCCGGCGCTATGGCCCCTATCGGCAAGGGTATGTTCCTATTACTGGATCCCGATGCTACCGATCCCCTGCCTTTCCGGGGCGGTCAGCTGATGCCTCAAATCGACACCGAAATCTTCCCCAATCCGGCCCGTCAGGCCAATACGGTGAATTACCAGTTGGAGACCGCCGGGGAGGTGCGCATCGAACTGCGCGATAACGAAGGCCGTCTGGTCAAAGTACTCCTCGACGAGTACCGCGCCGCCGGTGAGCACAATCTGGAAGTCGACCTCAGCGGCCTGGCCGCCGGCGTCTATTACTACACCATCAGCAGTCCGGACGGACAGGTGACGAAGAAAGTGGTCGTATCCAAAAATTAAATGACTCGAAATCTGGATTCAACAAAACAGGAGTCCTCCCGAATGCCGGAGTCCACTTTGCACGAGTGGGGATGGCCGAAGCCTTCGGCCATCCCCACTCGTATAAAGTAGAACTCAAAATTCGGGAGGGCTCCTGTTCTTAATTCAGTCGCCAGGCTGAGTAGTAGTGGAACCATACCTTCGAAGCCCGGCTAAGCTGCGAATGGCATCCAGCCCCCAGCATCCAGCCCCCCTTTCACTTTTCTTTTCTTTTTGCTAACTTTAACTTTTCTTACCCAACTAATTTTCTCTATTTCCTACTCAGTTGCTTTGCCCAACTGCTTTGCAATCGTTACTTTTCATTGATTCAGCAAGGCGTTACACCTCTTCGGACTGCTCAATTTATGCGGCGGAAAGTAGAGAAAGCCTTACACCTAACGCACAACGACCATGCTCGCCAAAACATTCGCCAGCGCCGTACACGGTGTCGATGCTACAACGATCACCGTAGAAGTCAATACCGGAGGAAAGCCCTCCGGCACCTCCGACAAATTTTACCATATGGTAGGCCTGCCCGACAGCGCCGTACGGGAGGGTTTTCTGCGTATTGAATCAGCCATAAGCAATTCGAAATACGAAATGAAGCGTCTGCGGACTACGGTCAACCTGGCGCCTGCCGACATCCGCAAGGAGGGCTCGGCCTACGACCTGCCCATCGCCATCGGCTTCCTGGCTGCCACCAACCAGATCAACGGCAACTGCCTCGACCAGTTTCTGATGATGGGCGAAGTGTCGCTTGACGGGACCGTGCGGCCCATCAAGGGGGCGCTGCCGATTGCTATCCAGGCGCGCAGGGAGGGCTTCAATGCCCTGATCGTTCCTAAAGATAATGCCCGGGAAGCCGCCATTGTCAACGATCTGAAGGTTTACGGTGTCGAACACCTGCGCGAAGCGATCGCCCTAATGAACGGACAGAGCGACCTGGAGCCTACCTTCGTGGAAACGCGCGACGAGTTTTTCCATCAGCTCGATCACTACGAGGTGGATTTTGACGATGTGAAGGGGCAGGAAAATATCAAACGCGCGCTGGAGCTGGCGGCGGCCGGCGGGCACAATGTCATCCTCATCGGACCGCCTGGCGCCGGCAAGACGATGCTGGCCCGCCGCCTGCCCACCATCCTGCCGCCGCTCAACCTGCACGAGGCGCTGGAGACGACCAAGATCCACTCCGTAGCCGGGCAATTGCCGCCCGGCTCCGCCCTGGTCGCCAAGCGACCCTTCCGCTCACCCCATCACACCATCAGCGACGTGGCGCTGGTCGGCGGCGGCTCCAACCCATTGCCCGGCGAGATCAGCCTGGCCCACAACGGCGTGCTCTTCCTCGATGAGCTGCCGGAATTTCAGCGCTCGGTCCTGGAAGTGCTTCGCCAACCCATGGAGGAGCGCATGGTCACCATCGCCCGCGCCCGCATCACCGTCGACTACCCCGCCAGTTTTATGCTCATCGCCTCCATGAACCCCTGCCCCTGCGGCTACCACAACCACCCGGAGAAAGACTGCGTCTGCGGGCCGGCCGTCGTCAAGCGCTATCTTAACAAAATCTCAGGGCCGCTGTTAGATCGTATCGACCTGCACGTGGAGGTGACGCCGGTGTCTTACAAGGAATTGTCCAGCAATGAACGCAATGGCGAGTCGAGCCTGGACATCGCGCAGCGCGTCATCCGCGCCCGCCAAATTCAGGCCGAACGCTTCGAACAGCATAAATCGATCTACTGCAACGCCCAAATGCCCAGCCGTATGGTGCGAGAGGTCTGCCACATCAACCAGGCCGGGAAGGTGCTGGTGGAGAAGGCGATGGAAAAACTGCAGCTGTCGGCCCGGGCCTACGACCGGATTTTGAAAGTGGCGCGAACGGGGGCGGATTTGGCGGGATCGGAGGAGATTAAGATAGAACATCTTGCAGAAGCGATACATTTTCGTAGCCTTGACCGTGAAGGCTGGGCTGGGTAGGCGCAAGTCCGGAGACTTGCACCATCGGATAAAGGTAATTTTTTGACAACCCATTTGAAAGCAAATACCATGGCAAGAGATAAGTATCACGAATTGGTAAAGCAAGAACTTATCGCAGACGGATGGACGATAACCGATGCCCCCCTGAGACTGTCAAAACTGGACCGGCCCGTCGAAATTGATCTTGGCGCCGAAAGATTGATCGGAGCAAGAAGGGATATGGAGATTCCCAAATCGGACATCATTCTTGGTTTTCAGGCGCCGATTATCCGTCAGGATACAGAATTTGCCGTGGGATGATGGTTACCTCAATACCCTGGATTCTGGATTAGTACATCTTCTCCCTGCAAATCGATCTCATTTTGTGGAATGGGTAAATATTCATTTTTCCCCGCGATAAACTGCGCGCCTAAAAAAGGAGGACTCAAAAACTGGCGCTCATGCTGCAAGTAGGCGTTAAGCACCTGTTCTGCAAGCCCCCAACGAACCAAGTCATAAAAGCGGTGCCCTTCCCCAGATAATTCTAATTTCCGTTCAAAACGTACGGCTGTTCTGGCTTCAGCCTGACTGGAAAAAGAGTTATAAGTATTAATCACATAATTGGCATCGGCATCTGGTAAGGCGGAGTTCATGGCCCTAATCCTAACCCGGTTGATATATTCCAGTGCTTTATCTAAATTATTTAATTCTATTTCCGCTTCCGCAGCCAGCAGCAGTACGTCAGCAAAACGGATGATGTTATAGTTGACCGCTGTATAGCCCGGTGTCCAGCTACTTACATCGTTTTCGACTCCGGAGCCGGATTGATAATAACTGAATTTTTTGGGAGAATAAGGGCCGCCATAAGCCTGGCTCCTGATCCAGGAAGCGCCAGGATGAGGGCCCCAGTCCAGATAGGGAATCCCCCTGCGGCCGATGGCGTGATCGAGTCGGGGGTCCAGGTTGCCGGTATCGGGTGTAAAATCATCTGTACTGGTCAAGCCCAAATCGGTTTTCAAAGCATTGATAGAATCATTGTACGAATGGTCGAGTAAGGGCAATCCTGCGGCCGTCGTTCGGAAGGAATTGGCAAGGTCCAGACTTGGCTGAAAAAATCCACAACAACCGCCCGGCGCTCCGCTCCCAAACGGGAAGTTTAAAACCAGGGCAGGATTGGCATTGAAAATGGAGCCCGTTCCTGCGGCTGCCTGCACCGCAAAAACCGATCCTTCATTATTGTCCTTAATTGATCGAAAGACATCCCCATAATAAGGGACCAGTCCGTAAGGCGTTCCACCGGCTGTGGTGCCCTTGGTTATAACGAGATCAAAAATGGCCTTGGCTTCTGAAAATTTGTTTTGATACAGATAAGCTTTGGCCAGGTAAGCGCCGGCTGCCCATTTGTTGGCGCGTCCCGGGGCGATCTGTGTTCCCGGTAAATGCTCAAATGCGAATTGAAAATCTGCTTCAATAAAGGGCCAAAGCTCCTGATCATTAGGCACAGGAGTGACTTCATCCCATTGTTCGTCCAGATAGGGGGTATTATTAAAGCTCCTTTTTAATTCAAAATAATAATGGCCTCTCAAAAACCGGGCTTCTCCCTGAATCCGAATTTTATCGGCTTCCGATACATTTTCCTGCGCCGTAGCTAATAGACGCAATGTGGCATTGGCCCGGGCAATCCCTTCGTAGAGCACACTGTATTTCTCTAATACTGCATTATTATTCGACTGGACTGCAAAAGCCTGGACTTCATTGATCACAGCCTGATCCCCTTCACTCGATCCTTTGTTGGCGTCTCCGCCCAAAACGGATCCCCACATCCAATTGGTTGCATCGGAATAAAAACCCGCCCGCCCCAGCAGCATACTATAAGCCCCGATTAAAGCACCGTCTAACCCTTCTTTTGAAGACAGCTCCACAGAACTCAGGGTGCCGGTGGGCGCTACGTCCAGAAAACTATCTTTACAGGCTATTATGCATAGCGTCAACAACAGCAAGATGGCACTATAAGATTTGATGTTTTTCATTAGTTGGAAGTTTAGAGACGCAGGTTCACACCAAAGATCCAGTTACGTGTAACGGGATAATTACCCAGATCCACGCCAAAATTAGTATCCAATGCCCCGCCTACACCGGGATCCAGGCCACTATAGCCGGTAATCGTAAAAGCGTTATTCACGGATACATACAGCCGAAGGCTATTGAGCTTCCATCTATTGAGCATAGGCTTCGGGAAGAGGTAGGACAAAGTAATATTCTGCATTCTGAAATAAGATCCATCTTCAATATAATAGGAGTTGGATTGCGTATTGGTACTGAAATTGGACGTGTTTTCAAATACAGGAATCGTTCCCGTAGGATTATCAAAGCTCCATGATTTCTTGACCCGTTCCACAATGGCGTGACCTCCTTCCCCATAAAAATCTGTTCGTGCTCTGGAAAGATTAAAAATCTCATTTCCTATGGAAGCAAAGGAGTAAGCTTCTAATTGAAAATTTCGGTAGCTCAACGTAAAAGCGAGGCCTCCGGTAAAATCCGCAATGGGGTTCCCTAAATTGGTGCGGTCGTCCTGGTTAATGATTCCATCTTCATTTATATCTCTGTAACGAAATCGACCCGGGGCAGCCCCTTCCTGGGTAGCCGCCGCGTCTACTTCGGCCTGATCCCGGAATAATCCTTGCACCTCAAATCCATAGAAGGAAGACAAGGGTTGTCCAACCTGGTTCAAAACGGGAGTAATACTCCCATAAGTAGTGCTTCGGTTAGGGAGGTTTTCAATATCCGGGGCCAGAGCAACAATTTCATTGTTTAAGAACCCTCCATTGAGGGTGATTTGATATTTGATTTTGTTGATCCTGCCTTTAGTCGTGAGGGTAAAATCAATCCCTTTATTCAACATTTCTCCGACATTGACAAAAGGAGCCGTTGCAAAAAAACCGGTCTGTACGGTTACCGGCAAGCGGAATAAAAGATCATCTGTTTTTTTCCGCCAGAACTCCACGCCTGCATCAAGCCGGCCATTAAAAAGAAGGGCGTCCAGGCCGATGTTGGCCGTAATGGCTCGTTCCCATTTAGCGAACGGGTTGCCTATCCGGCTACGATAGAACCCTTCCGCCGCGCTGGAATTGCTGCCCCTGATATCATAACTGGAAGCAGCTATACTGGTGGCAAAAAGGCTGTACTGATTGTCAGGGTCTAAATTGTTGGAATTGCCCATAATGCCATACCCTCCTCGTATTTTTAAATCATCGATAAACTCAATTCCACTCATAAAGCTTTCGGATGAAATCCGCCAGGCGCCGGAAAAGGCAGGGAAGGTCCCAAAGCGACTTTCCTCACCAAAGCGGGAAGAGCCATCCCGGCGCAGCACTACCGAAAAGAGGTATTTATCGTCAAAATCATAATTCACCCTGGTGAAATAAGAGGAAAACCTGACGCCATTGAAAGGGGCACTCTCGACCGTTCGGCTACTGAGCGTTGACAACCCTATGAAATCGATGTTTTCTGAAAAAGGATCCACACCCGCTCCACTAATGGTAAAACCGGTACCCTGGTCCAGGGCTTCTTGTCCGACTAAAATATCCAGGCTATGAAAGCCCAGGCTTTTTTTATAGCTGGCGGTGTTGGTCCAAACCCATTGGCCCGTATAAGCGGAGAACTGATTAAACCCGGGAATAGTACGGTTGCCCGCGCTATAGTAGGTCGTTTTTAGATAGTTTCGAGTATTGACGGTGCTAAACTGCCCGCCAAAGCTACTACGCAGTACTAAACCCGCCACCGGTTCGAGCGCTACATAAAAATTGCCAAAAGCTTGTGCCGTAAAATTTCGATCATCCTTGGCATTCTCTGTAAAAGCGACTGGATTCGACCAGGAATTACCGACACCCGGGGCAGCATTACCCGCATATCCCCCAAACTCATCATAAACCGGAATAATCGGATTCGTTAAGGAAGTGACCAGAGCAGAAGTTTCATTACCAGCAGAACCCATACCGCCTGCCTCTCCTTCCAGGAGCCGGGTAGAACGGTAAGTAGCCTGGATATTTTCACCGATCCGCAAGAAAGGAGAAAGGTCAAATTCGGTATTTACCCTAAACGAATACCGGGAAAATTGCTGGTGCCTAAGGATTCCTTCCTGTTCCTGCATGCCCAGACCTACATAATAACGGCTGCTTTCTCCTCCTCCGGAAATGCCCAGATGATGGCGATTGATCAGCGCATTACGCATCACAGCGTCATACCAGTTAGTCCCTGTTTTATTGGCTTTTACGACCTGGTAGATCGGTCCTGCATCCAGATCAATATTGTACAGATCCTTTTGTGCGCTTAGATCAATGGTGCCCATTACACCCGCATCGGGGCCTACCAAAAGATAATCGGGCAAAACCGGGCTGGAACCGCTGCCATACTGAGGGTGATTGAAAACAGGTGCTTGTCCGGCTAGAACGGCTGCATTTCGAATCGCATTCCAGGTCCAGTCGGCCTGATCCTGTGGATTCATTACAGCGAGGCCGGTCCCGGGCGTAGATAGCCCTACCATGCCGTCGTAACTAATGCTCAATTTTTGTTGATCGCGTTTTCCTTTGCGGGTAGTATACACGATCACGCCGCCCGCTGCCCGTGCGCCATAAATAGAGGCGGCCGTCGCATCTTTTAAAACCGTTGTGCTTTCAATGTCTCCGGGCGCCAGAAAATCGATAGAAGAGACCGGAACGCCATCAACTACATACAAGGGCGCATTGCCTCCCAAAGCGCCATAGCCTCTTACCCTGACCTGACTCGTCGTGCCGGGCTGGCCATTGGTGATGACGGTTACGCCCGGTACCCGGCCTTGTAATTGTTGCTCCACATTTCTGGAAGGAGAAATTTGCAAATCTCTTGCTTTGACGGTAGATACCGAACCAGCCGTTTTTCTTCGGGTATCAATAGAATATCCGGTAACAACTACCTCATCGATGATAACGCCTATTACTAATTTAATGGTCAAGTTGGTTTCCGCTCCGATAGTCACATTCTGGGGGTTGTAACCCAGGTAAGAAAAATTTAATACGTCGCCTTCCTGAGCGGCAATACGGAAGTTGCCATCTATATCGCTGACGGCTCCTATGCCGGTGGTTGTATTCAGAATAGCCGCCCCTATTAAGGGTTCGTTGTCTTCACTGTCGACAATGGTTCCGGTTATCTGTCCAAACAGTCCAAATGATAATAAAAGTGAACTGGCGCTAAGAATAAATATTCGCCAGTTCACCAGGTTAACCATGAGTTTTAGTAGTCTTTTCCAAGTTTTAAGTTTCTTCATATGTTCATTTACTTACCATCTCTTCCACGCCACTCCAGTTCTCGCTTACCCCATCAACCGCAAATTTGACCGCTCTTTCAAAATAATAGCTGGCTGCCTGATCTTCCGGATGGTTTTTAATAATGACTTTTAATAGATCTGCCGCCATGCCAAATTTTCTATCAAAATAAAGATGAATGGCTTTTTCAAAATTCACCTTTGTCTCCGATTTTTGCCGTTGGACTTTTTCTGCTTCCCCTTCAAACACATCATAGATTTTTAGCACCTCATTTTTACCCTTTACTTTTATTTTACCAAGGAAGCGGTACATTAAATTAGGAAAGGGAGGCGTGAGCTCATCCATATCTTCCGGCTGCAATTCCCACAATGTTTTTTCGGTAACGATCACCGTTCCGCCGAATACCTTAGTCAGGCCTTCCATCCGGGAGGCGGTATTGACCGCATCCGAGATTACACTGGAGTCATAGCGGTTTTGATCGCCGATTACGCCCAGCATTAATTGCCCGGTATTCAAGCCGATACCAACCCGGATCGGCGGTTGTTTGTTCCAGAGTCTTTCGGTATTCAACAACTGGATATTTTTCTGCATTTCAATAGCGGCCTTGATGGCCAGGTGATGATCGTTCTTGAACAAGGCCATAATACCATCGCCAAAGTATTGACTGATAAATCCGCCATGGGCCTTGATGATGGGGCCCATTCTACCCAAAAAATCATTAATGAATTGGAAGTTTTGTTTGGGCGTCATACGTTCTGAAAGGGTCGTATAGGAACGAATATCGACGAAGAGAATAGTCATTTTTGCTTCTACCTGATCGCCGAGTTGTAAGCCCAGGATACTTTCTTTTCCCAATAGTTGCAGAAAATCAGTGGGGACAAACCGGCTGTTGGCCTCATTCAGGGCAGACAAGCGGTTGTTGAAGTATTGCTCTTTTTCCAGTTGCCGTTGTTGCTGTTTCAGTTTATTCCGGAATCTTAGAAAAACACCGGCGATCGTACTTAGAACCGCCAGCGTAAAAAGCGAATAAGCCCATCCGGTTTTCCACCAGGGCGGATGAATGACAAAAGAAAGAGCGGCCGCCTCTTCACTCCAGACGCCATCGCTGTTAGCCACCTTGACCCGGAAGGTATAAGCGCCTGGTTTAAGGTTGGTATAACGGGCATTTCGCTGGGCACCCGCCTCGATCCAGTCCTCATCAAATGGTTCCAGTTTGTATTGATACTTATTTTTAGCGGGGTCACTGTAATGAATCGCTACATATTCAAAGCTGAAGTTATTTTGTTGGTGAGACAGGCTCAATTGTTCTTCCGTTATCTTCCCCGGATCAAAAGCTTCACCGGATATTTGCAAACCGCTTAGTAAAACCCGGGGCGGGAAGGGATTGCCGTCCATCTGATTAGGATAAAAACTGAGCAAGCCCTTATCTCCTCCAAAAAGAAGGCGACCATCTCTGGCTTTAAAGGCACTTACGTGGAAGTAATCACGAGGTAGCCCATCGGTAGTGATTTTTTTGCTCTTTGGATCCATTTTCGCCAGCCCCTTACGGGTTGCAATCCACAAAATACCTTTTTCATCCTGCAAAAAATGTACGCCTTCATTGCTGGGTAAGCCGTCTTGCTCTGTATATTGCTCAATAGTCCCGTCAGCAGGGTTAAAGTGTAATAAACCTTGTTGCCAGGTGCCTATCCAGAACCAACCGCTTTCCTCTTTCAGTATATAAGTGGCATGGTATCCTTCCAAAAAAGGAATGAACTCGTCTGTTTCGGGCTGATATTGATATAAGGTTTTCCTCGTGACATCACTCACCCAAAGTTGATCATTGTCAATGGCCCAAATGGCGATTTTGTAATCTTCAGTCTCTGCCCCCGGTAAAACGTATTTTTTATAGGTCTCTTTCTCCTTGTCAAAACGAAAGGGACCTCCCCAAAAGGTATTAAGCCATAAATAGCCCTGCTGATCTTCATAAATGCTATAAACGAGATTATTGTCCCGCTTCCCCTTGATATTATAATGTTTAAACCTGTCCGTCTTTTGATCCATAAGCGCCAGACCCGGCTTTTCCCCCTGCATTATGCCATTATTGTGGGCATTTCCCAAGCCAAGCCAAAGATTTCCGCTGCGGTCTTCCAGGACACCGTAAACGCTATTGTGTCCAATGCTGTTTTCATCTTTCGGATTGTGTTTAAACTTTTTTAGCACCCCATTATTTATATCCAGCAGATGAAGTCCATCACTTTGCGTACCAATCCAAAACTTACCGGGTTCCAGTTGTGATTCACGACCTAACTGCATAGCTTTTGTATCCGGATGCAAAGTAAATTTTCGCGCATATTGATCCATTTTGTAGATGCCCAGTTCTGAGAGAAATCCTACCCAAATGGATCCGGTCCGGTCTTCGTGTAATGTCCAGGCTACCCCTTTATCTCGATCAAGACCCCATAGACCGCCTTCGGTGGTCTGCACAACTTCGTGTAATGTCCAGGCTACCCCTTTATCTCGATCTCGTCCTTTTAATGGATCGTAAAAGCTCAATTTACCGGTATGGGGATCAAAGTGGTTAAGGCCAATACCGGAGGTGCCTATCCAATAAGCGCCGCTTTGATCCTGATGTAAAATTTGTACAAAAGGGTCATTTCCCCATATCTGCAGCCCTTCCAGGTAAGGAGCCTGCAACTTGGGGGGGCTTGCAGGATCGGACATTGCCCACTTAAAGTGGTTGTTATCAGGCTTAAATTGAAGAAGTCCGGGATCGGGCATCATCCTGATGAAGTTGTCTTTATCGGGATTGAATTGATGGAGCCCGGACTGATAAGTTCCTACCCATATCCGGCCATCCTGGTCTTCCAGCAGGGCGCTTACCCTGTTATCAATGAGGCTACTGGGATCGGACGGATCGTGCAGAAAACGTTTCACGTCTCCGGTTTCCGGATTAAAGCGGATCAGCCCGGTCCCAGCTTCAGGAGAGCCATAACCCGTTCCGATCCAGATATTGCCCTTCCTATCGGCTAAAATAACCCGTAGTACATCTTTGGCCACGGAGTTAGGGGCTTTGGGGTCATCCAGAAAAGGGATGAACTGATCCTTGCTTCTTTCGTACCGATAAAGGCCTCCTTGGAGAATTATCCACAATCGCTGCTGAGTGTCTTCCGCAAAACCTAAAGCTGATTGGCTATTTGAACCTGCCGGAGTGTGTTCATTCACTTCGAAACGGTAATGAACAAAACAATCACATTCTTTGTCTAAACGGCTTACCCCCTCCCATGAGCTAATCCACAAAGCTCCGGTGTGGTCAAAAAAAAGCTTTTCTCCTGCCCTGTAGGGTAGCGATGTCGAATCTTCGGGAATATGTTTATAAACTTTGGGCTGGTATCCATTATACTTGACTAATCCTTCGGTGCTGCTAAACCAAATGAAGCCCTCCTGGTCCTGGACGATACTTCTGGTCCCCCATTCCGTAGTTCCGTTAATATCTATGGTTACTTTTTCAAAATCGATGGAAGAGACCTGAGCGGGTAATAGCTTAGGAAGCACTGTCATAAGCCAGATCATAAAAAGGCTGACAGCGTGTAAGCCTGAAGGTATGGGGCGATATTTAACACGTTGATTCACAATTAACTGTTTGTGGAATCAAAGTTAGTGGATCGCGGCCTTCCTGTCTTAAGCTATTGTAGCATTGTCTTTATATATTGTTGCATTGCAGTTCGCAATTTAAGGAGCCTTCATTTTGAGGGGTCGCGGGTTGAACTGGGGCTTTCGCCAAATGTTTGTTTATACATCTGAGAAAAATAGACCGGTGATTTAAAGCCCACTTGATAGGCTATTTCTGATATGCTAAGCTCGGGATCTACAAGCAGCTCTTTGGCCTTTTGCAGGCGGATAAATCGAACATAAATAGCGGTTGACATACCCGTCAGGGCTTTGATTTTTCGATGAAGCTGCGACCGGCTAAGGTTTAATAAACCAGCAAGCTCCTCTATCGAAAAATCCTGATCCAAATGGTCGAGAACAATTTTTTCTATTCTTTCTAAAAAATCGGCTGCTTTTTCAGTGGCCTTATGGTTCTGCTGGCTACTAATCAGCGCGCCACTATACTTTTTTTGGAGTGTTTTTCGAATGTCCATCAGGTTGTTCATTCGAATCATCAGCTCTGCTTTTTCAAAAGGTTTGTCCAAATAGGCGTCCGCACCATGAGCCAGGCCGGTAAGCCGGTCTTCCTGCGTAACTTTTGCCGTCAGCATCACTATTGGAATATGATCCGTGCGCTCATCGGTTTTTAGCGTATTACAAACTTCAAAGCCATCCTTTCCGGGTATCATCACATCGCAGATAATGATGTCGGGTACCTTTTCAAGAGCCATTTCAATACCGGCGACGCCATCCGCAGCGTGCAGGCATTCATATTTTGCTTCGAGCGCAGTCCTCAAATAAAAAGCGACATCTGCATTGTCCTCGATCATCAGTACCAGCGGCCGTTCTTGATCATGATCCGCTGATGGGGCCAAGGGAGTTGCGTCAAGTATAGCAGATCTCGATATTGCTGCCGGCACGCTAATAGTTTCAACCTCCTCTGCCCCTGTGCTTATGGGAAGTTGAACGGTGAATTCGCTCCCTTTCCCAAGAGTACTTTGAACGTCAATCGTTCCATTCATCAAAAGGACCAGTTCTTTGGTCAGCGCCAAACCGATCCCTGTTCCCCCGTCCGAACGGATGTTCATCCGGGCGGATTCTCCCCTGCGCGTAGTGGAATTATCCGCCTGATAAAACCGGTCAAAAATGTTGGCGGATTCCTCTTTGGAAATGCCTACTCCGTTGTCCTTGACCTTTATAGAAAAATATGCCCTTTCCTTTTTCTGGATTTGATGAAGTTGAACCTCAATCGCTCCGTTTGCTTCTGTAAACTTGATCGCATTCGATAATAAGTTGGACACAATAGTCTCCAGTTTCTTCTCGTCAAAATCCATCACCAGCCGGTCAATATCCGTCTGAATGCTTAGGTTGATTTGTTTTTCCGCTGCTAAGGATTGAAAACTTTCACAGAGGTATTTAATAAACGGAATCACATCGGATTGCCGGAGTTGTAATTCCATATTGCCGCTCTCCAATTTGGCAAGGTCAAGCATTTCATTGACGAGTTGTAATAGGTTTTTCCCATTGCGACGGATCATTTCCAGAGACTTACCCGCGCCATTCATTGATATATCAGCAAGGGAGGATTTAAGGTTTTCCGTCATCCCAAGTATGACGGTCAGCGGCGTCCGAAACTCATGAGTAATATTCGTGTATAAACTGGTTCTTAATTGGTGGAGCTCCCGGAGCCGTATGCTTTCTTCCTCCGCAAGTTTTTTGGACAATTGAAAGTGATAAATACCATAAATTATTAACCCGGCAAAAGCAATGAAAAGCGTGTAAGCCCACCAGGTGTTCCACCAGGCAACATGAATTCTGAACGGTAGAGATGTACCTTGCTTATTCCATAGCCCATCCCGGTTAGCGGCCGTAACCCGAAAGGTGTATTCCCCCGGATCGAGGTTTGTATACCGGACTGTACGCTGAGTCCCGGCTTTAATCCAATCTTTATCGTATGGTTCGAGTTTGTACTTATATTGGTTTTTGGCGGGATCCGCAAAATGAATGCCGGTATAACCAAAGCTAATATCATTTTGCAGATAGGATAAGTTAATCCCTGCCTGATCCTTTTCCAGCGGATAAACTTCGCCCGACACCAACAAGTCATTCAGGATAACATTGGGGGGAGCGGCGTACTCATTAGTTTGGCCGGACTGGAAAACATAGAGGCCATTTTTCCCGGAAAAAAGAATGTGTCCGTCACTGGTTTTAAACCCGGATAAAGTGATATACTCTTGTGGTAATCCTTCTGTGCTAAACTGTTTCGTTTTTGAATCGTAAGTACACAGACCATATTCCGTGCCAATCCAAAATATGCCGTTTTCTCCTTCCACTACATGGATATTACCATTACTGGGCAGGCCATCTTTCAGGGTATAGCGCTGATAGGTTCTATCGGCCGGGTTCAGGTGAAGGAGTCCCTGATCTTTCCAGGTACCTATCCAGTACCATCCGTTTGAATCTTCGGTGATGGAAGTCGTTTTGAAACCATCCAGGAAAGGTGAGAAACTATTCGTAGAATAATCATATCGATATAAAGTGGCGGGTTCTTTTTCATCGCAGGCCCAAAGATGTCCGGCGGCTTCCTGGAGGTGATAGACCTCCGCTTTTTTCAGACTATTTGCCTTGTTATCCGGAAAATGAAATGGCCTAAACGCTATTTTGTCTTTATCGGATTTGAAAATTCCACCGGTTCCCGTTGCCAGCCATAGAAATCCCTCCTTATCTTCAACAATGTTATATACCGTTTCATTAAAATCTATTGAAGGATCGGTCCTAATGGGATAATGGTGAAAAATGCCCGTTTTTTTATCGAATCGATCCAGGCCCCCTTTGCTTATTGCTCTGCTACCATTATGTACCTCTCCGCCAAGCCCAAGCCACAGGGTCCCGTCTCGATCTTCATAAGCCACGTTGACAAAATTGTCGCCTAAACTTTTATCATTGTTCTCATTGTGCTGAAAATGGGTGTGTATTCCCGTATCCAAATTTAGTTTGTACAGCCCCCTGTGGGAGCTTAGCCATAGATGTTGGGGCTCAGACTTGGATTCACAACTCTTTCTGATCTGTGACAAATGCGGAAATACTTTGTATTTAGGCCCGGCCAAATCCATTTTGTATAAGGACTCACCGACATTTCCCAGCCAGATCTGGCCGAAACGATCTTCCAGTAAGCTCCAATAAAAATTAAATCGAGTAGTAGAGGGGGCGTAAAAGTGTAATTTTCCGGTTTTGCCATCAAAATGATTGATGCCTTGTCCGATGGTACCTACCCACATACCGCCTTGCTGATCCTGATGTAAGATGCTGACAAATGGATCATTTTGCCATATTGGTTTTTCCCGGACAGGGGCATGGATGCGATCAGGGTTTTCCGGATCTGGCGCCATTCTGATAAAATCCTCTTGCTCTGGACGGAACTGATGGAGCCCACTTTGATAAGTCCCTACCCATATTCGCCCCTCCTCGTCTTCCAAAAGCGCACTAACCCGGTTGTCCACCAAACTATTGGGATTGTCCGGGTCATGTTTGAACCGTTTGACAGTTCCGGCTTTTGGATTGTAGCGAATAAGGCCCCCTCCACTTTTGGGATTGCCGTATCCTGTACCAATCCAAATATTATCTTGATGATCGGCCAGCAGCACTCTTACAATATCGTTATGGAGGGCATTGGGGTCATCAGGCCTGGCAAGATGCCTGATAAATTTATCCTTCTCCCGGTCATATTGTAATAATCCCCCTCCCTGCACGGCAATCCACAATGTATTGTTTTGGTCTTCGGTAATATCTGTTATCCCGATTGTTCCTACATCTCTTTCAAGTTGAGTATAATCTTCTTCCTTTAGAGGATAATTGAAAAAGCAATCACATTGAGCCTCATACCGGCTGAATCCTATAGCCGTGCCGATCCATAAATCTCCCCTGTAATCCACATGCAGGGTTTCAATTCGGTTGCTCAGGATGGCCGTTGAATCTTCAATTTTGTTTTTATAGCTTTTAAATTCATAACCATCATATTTGACTAATCCCATGGAAGTACTTATCCATAGAAATCCTTCATAATCTTGCACGAGGGCATTTACGCCCTCTGATTTCAGTCCATTTACCTCAATGGGAATTCTTTCAAAGCTGGTGGTCAGCAACTGAGCGGAAAGCAAGCCCGGATTGCACAGTACAAATAAACAGAGCCAGACTTCAAAGAGAAAATATGCTTGGTTGGTTTGGGTATTCATATTGGCTGATGGAAAAAGGTATTGTAAAGATAAACATTTTATCTCAGGGGCTACCCTGGGAAATGCCCGGGGCCTTTAATTATAAAGGCTTATGGGTGGGCATTTTTTTAACGGGAGAAAGGCTCAAAAGGGCTAACGTTTGGATAAGCTAAAAATCATTGAATTTGCCGGTTTATCGGCATATAGGATAACATTGTGCATTCTGTCTGAACCCCTGCGGCTACCAAAAACACCTGGAAAAGACGGCGTCTGCGGGCCGTCGTCAAGCGCTACTTGAATAAGATCTCAGGGCCCCCTGTCTTCGTCCCATGAAGTTTTAATGAAGTCGGATGGACCGCATCGACCTGCAGGTGGAGGTGTCCCCCGTGAGTTACGACAAGCACCCGCCGCGGCTCCGAGACGAGCGCAGATATTGCTGCGCGCGTCACTACTGCCCGCCAGCTCCAGGCCGAGCGTTTTGAACAAAGCAAGTCGATCTACTGCAACGCCCAGATGCCCAGCCGTATGGTGCGAGAGGTCTGCCACATCAACCAGGCCGGGAAGGTGCTGGTGGAGAAGGCGATGGAGAAGCTACAGCTCTCGGCCCGCGCCTACGACCGCATCCTCAAGGTGGCGCGCACCTCGGCGGATCTGGCGGGAAGTGAGGAGATCAGGATTGAGGATCTGGCGGAGGCGATACACTTTCGGTCGTTGGATAGTGAGACTTGGGCGGGGTAAGAAACTAAAAGGAGACGTTCAATATGCCTATCGATTAGAATGGAATACATTTACCCATTCCAAAAGTGGATGGCGAGAACCCCGGGAAACAGCAGAAAACGGCGGCATAGGAATCGGAATTTTGTTAATTTTGGAACTGTCGGAATATCAGGTAATCGAGCAATCGGTTATGGGACCGGGTTTGATTTCTGGTTGGGATACAAAGAAAATCCCGAAAATTACGATCCGGATAATTTTTTAAACGCCCGGGTAGAAATTTCAGGGATTGACAATGGAAATCGGGCATAAATTTTCGAAGAGACAGAGAAAAGATGCGACAGCTCAGCGTTTCGGATCATCTAAAAATCCCGGGTTATGTCATCGTTACCGAATTTAGCGCCCCGATCAGTATTTACATAAGAAAGCTATGGCCATTGCCCATGAAGCTTTTACCGCCCAAAAAGCCGGAGATGCTGAACGATTCAATATCCTCAGATATTTGAGCGCAAGCCTCAAGCTTCCTAAAAATGAGCGTTTTAACACAAAACGGAAACACTATATTAAAAACTCATTTTGCATCAACCCTTTCATACCGAAAAACCTCTTCCTTTTTATTCCCCGCTCCGTCCTCCAGCAATACGTAAATATTCATCTCATCATTACTCACCTGTTCAAAAGTAAACCCGTCGAAGAACACTTTGCCCGGCGAAACTTTCACCAGCGGAAAGTCCATCGTCTCCTCTTTCTCCTCCCATCCCTTCAGATCGGCGTGAAAGTGTTTCAAGCGCAGCATTAAAGTGCCCTGCTCCTCGGTCAGGGTGACGATTTCGTAGAAGCGCACCTGGCCCTCGACCACAAGTTTAAAAGCGCACATCATGGAATTGCCCAGCGGTGGGCTCCAGATTTCTTCGGTAATGCCGCCGAAGGCTTCTCCGCGCCAGTGCCCCTGTATCCAGGCGACGTCGGAAAGGGTGGCGGTGGGGTAAGGTTGGGAACTGTCGAGGTGCATCAAATTGGGATATTCACTATCGGACTGGGCGGAGAGGTCGAGGGCCAGGAATAAGAGGATGGCCAGACTCAAAAGATAATTGTTCTTCATCGGGAAAGGTTTTTAGAAGCAGCTAAGATGCCGGCTTTGGGTGATCAATATCGAAAGATATCCGTTTCAGGCAATTTTTCAAGTTTACCGGATGTCCTGGTATAAGGTTTCAAAGGTCCCCAATCAGCAAAAGTTGGTTTGCCATTACAACCGCTTGTATGTCGAAGCGCCGTGTGTGGTCGTTGAACCGGGCCTACGACAGCGCCTGATTACCCAACATTTACGCTGCTATCGCCTTATGAATAGGAAAAGGTTTCTCTTTCCCTATGGCGACAGAAGATTCACAATCCGGAAAACTGGAACGCACGCTCGGTCTGCCGGCGGCGCTGGCAATTGGGGTGGGTACTATGGTAGGGGCGGGAATCTTTGTCTTTCCGGGCATTGCGGCCGGCGATGCCGGGCCGGCGGCTATGGTTTCCTTTGCGCTGGCCGGCGGTATAGCGATGCTGGTGGCGATGTCGACGGCCGAATTGGCCACCGCCATGCCGGAAAGTGGGGGTGGGTAT